>OCHV01000015.1_pt1 | contig 236616 bp, 166 predicted proteins | sample 1538461 | NCBI WGS metagenome assembly OCHV01 (sample SAMN04571692, study PRJEB22368) | human gut metagenome | biome: human gut; material: stool | host: Homo sapiens | place: Luxembourg | collected 2012-08-03 | reverse complement strand
ATTTTTATAGTCAATGAAAAAAAAGAAGGCGCATCGTGTATTACGACACACCTTCGACTTTTTTAGGAAAAGGAATGTGCTCTTTTGGAGATTTTTATGTATGTTTGTCACATGTTTAATATGAAAGGAAGCAGTTGTAAGTGAAGAACACGATTAAATATCTGATTCTTATATTAATATATTTGGTTTGTGGTGTGGAACTGCAAGCTCAGAATTACACATTCCGTAATGTCGTCATGTCCGACGGATTATCCGGACTGTTGGTCAATGCCATTTATAAAGATTCCGAAGGTTTTGTATGGTTAGGGACAGATAATTGCCTCGATCGTTTTGACGGTGTGAAAGTGCGCCATTTTGAATTCCGGGGCATTGAGTCGGGAAGAAAAAAGCGTGTAAATACGATTACGGAAACTGCCAATAAGCAACTTTGGGTGGGAAATGGTATCGGACTTTGGCGGTTGAACCGTGCAAGTGGCCAATTGGAGAGGATTGTTCCCGAAAAGATAGATTTTGCCGTCAATACGTTACTATCCGATGGAGATATTCTTTATATCGGTACGGAGAAAGGCTTGTTCATTCATAAAGACGGTCAGTTGCTCCAAGTTTTGACAGACCGGAATATGTTGGCCGCTTGTAACAGAATCATGGATATTTGTCTGAATGAAGATAAAACCGCACTATGGCTGGCTACGGTGCAAGGGCTATTCTCCTATTCATTGAAAGACGGAAAGATTGATTCCTGGCATTTTCAGGAAAATGTGCCCGAAGCCGATTATTTCCGTTGCCTCACCCGTATCGGGGAAACGCTCTACTTGGGGACAATGAGCCAGGGAGTAGTACGTTTTGATATGAAAAAGAAGACGTTTTCTCATACGATATCTTTAGGATGCGATGTTATTTCCGATATTTCTAGTGATGGAAAAGAAACCGTCTATATAGCTACCGATGGCAATGGCGTCCATTTTCTTTCACATAAAAAACAGCAGGTGACGCGTCGTTTCTACCATGATGTAAGTGATAAGGAAGGGATTCGCAGTAATTCTGTCTACTCCTTACTCGTAGATGACAGGGGTGCCGTTTGGGTAGGGCATTTTCAGGCAGGCTTGGATTATTCACTCTACCAGAACGGTCTTTTCCGTACGTATGCCTATCCACCTTTGTTTAATTCGGTAAACCTCTCTATCCGTTCTTTCATAAGCAGAGGGCAGGAGAAAGTTATCGGTTCGCGTGACGGCTTGTTCTATATAAATGAGGCTACCGGAATGGTCAAGAGTTTTGTAAAACCTGTCCTGACCTCGGATTTGATACTGACAATCAGCTTCTATCAAGGAGAATATTATATAGGTACCTATGGGGGCGGCATGATGGTATTGAATCCGGAGACGTTATCGCTAAAATATTTTTCCCAAAGTGATACGGAGCTTTTTCAAAAAGGACATATCTTCTGTGTGAAACCGGATACAAAGGGAAATCTCTGGATAGGAACCTCACAGGGACTATTCAACTATAATGGGCAGACAAAACAGATAAAGCACTTTACCAGTGCCAATTCTCAACTGCCAGAGGGCAACGTGTATGAGGTCAGTTTTGATTCTACCGGTAAAGGGTGGATTGCCACTGAAACCGGTATGTGTATTTATGACCCGGCTTCCCAGAACTTGCGTTCCAATGTTTTTCCTGAAGGATTCGTGAATAAAGACAAAGTTCGAACGATTTATGAAGATTCCGAACATAACCTTTATTTTATCCGTGAGAAAGGGAGTTTGTTTACGTCTACGCTGACAATGGACCGCTTCTATAATCAGTCCGTATTTTCCACTCTTCCCGACAATTCTCTGATGGCGATTGTAGAGGATAATCAAGGTTGGTTGTGGGTAGGCTGTAATGACGGTTTGCTGCGTATAAAGAAAGAAGGCGAAGAGTATGACGCTTTCACTTTCAACGATGGAGTGCCCGGACCAACATTTACCAACGGAGCTGCCTATAAAGACGATAAAGGAATACTATGGTTCGGCAATACCAAAGGATTGATTTACGTTGACCCGAAGCGTGTGGATGAAGTACGTGGTAAGGCGCGTCCGATAGTATTTACAGATATATTGGCTAATGGTGTTTCTTTTACCGGTTCGTCTTTGAAATATAATCAGAATAATCTTACTTTCTGTTTTACGGATTTTGCCTACGGACTGCCTTCTGCCTTGCTGTATGAATATCAGTTGGAAGGGGTTGATAAAGACTGGAAACTATTGGCAGCACAGAACGAGGTTTCTTATTATGGACTTTCTTCCGGGACTTATACATTCCGTGTCCGTCTTCCGGGAAATGAACATTCGGAAGCTACCTGTCAAGTGACGGTACTTCCTATGATACCTTGGTGGGGATGGGCGCTTTTTGTCTTATTAATCATAGGAATTATAGCCTTTATACGTTATTATGTATGGAAGCGTATGCGCCGTTTACTCGCTTCTCCTGTTCAGGTAGCTTCAACACCGGTGGAGGAAATATCCCGGAAAGAACAAGAGACGGAACAGTCGGAAACAATTGTTGAACAGTCGTCTACTGTTACCGAAGAGAAGTATAAGACGAATAGGTTAACTGAAGAAGAATGCGTGGAGCTTCATAGAAAACTGGTGGCTTATGTTGAGAAAGAAAAGCCTTATATTAATTCCGACTTGAAAATGGGTGATCTGGCTTCCGCATTAGATACTTCTTCGCATTCATTATCGTATCTTTTGAACCAGTATCTCAATCAGTCTTACTATGACTTTATCAATGAATACCGCGTCACTCAATTTAAGAAAATGGTAGAGGACAGTCACTATTCCCGCTATACGTTAACTGCATTGGCAGAACTTTGCGGCTTTAGTTCACGTGCTTCTTTTTTCCGGTCATTCAAAAAGAGTACGGGAGTCACTCCGAACGAATATATCCGTAGCATAGGTGGAACTGCTAAGGAGGAATAAATTTCGGTGAACCTCTTTTTTACAGTTTTCTATCTGTAATCTATTAATAGATAAGTTCTGCTTCATCCTGCATAAACTTTTCTTGCTCCTATTACAAAGTTGTTTTTCATGGGGATTGAACTATAAACGTAAGCTTCATTTTTATAAACGCAACTTTCATTTATAAAAACGAAGGTTTCATTTATAAAAACAAAGCTTGCGTTTATAGTTTATTCTAAATCAACAGTAACTTTACTATAAGTACAAAGTAAGTTTGTCATTAATGCAATGAAACTTATCTCTAGTATTTCAGTGACAGCTTTAATGAGATACTAAAACGACAAGATGATAAAAGGAGAGAAGATAAAAGAATGAAGGGATGAAAGTAAAGGAGTGTAAGCTGAGCGAAAACATATTGTATTTAGCTTATAGAGTCTCATTTTATAAAATGAGACTCTATAAAGTTGAGGGTAATGTATTGATTATTAGGGTTATATATTAAAATGAGTCTATCTCGATTCGTTGAGATTGATATGCTCCATTTTCCGGTTACTATATCCGAAATCACCTTTATATTTGCATCGTGATTAAAACCGAAAAAGATAGTATTATGGAGACAATAACTAACACTTCCGACAACATTATCACTAATTCTTATAAAGAATATCATCAGGTGATTCTTACCTATATTACTTATCGTATCACTCATCGTTACGAAGCTGAGGATTTGGCTCAAGATGTGTTTGTACGTCTGCTGGACTATAAACAGATGCTCCGTCCGGATACAGTGAAGTATTTTTTGTTCGCCATTGCACGTAATATAGTAACCGATTATATCCGTCGGTATTATAAGAAACAGGAGATAGACAGTTATATGTATGATTTTGCCGTTACTTCGTCCAATGAGACAGAAGAGGCAATAATTGCCGATGACTTAGCTTCGGCTGAACAACGTCGGCTTGCTATCTTCCCCGAACAACGTCGGATAGTCTACACCTTAAGTCGTTATGGAGACAAGACATCTACTGAAATAGCGGAAGCCTTGCAACTCAGTCGTCGTACAGTAGAGAATCATCTATTTATAGGTCGTCGCGAAATGCGTGAGTTTTTCAGAAAATGTATTTAATCTTATTTATATAATATATAATCCTTTGTGCTTATGGAAAAAGAATCAGAATCTAGGGAGAGACATACTGATGCCTCATCAAATTTTAGAAAACAAGAAATAAACACTATTTTTAAACCTCAAATTTAATTTTATGAAACGAAGAGGATTAATTTTTAATTCGCGACCTGACAAGGCAGCAATGTTTGCGTTAGGATTAATGCTGGGACTTTGTCCTGTCTCACAGGCGTGGGCCGATACGAATATAACTGACAGTCAAGTAGTGGCACAGGCTCAGAAGAAAGTGAAGGGGCAAGTGATTGATGCTACGGGCGAGCCGTTGATTGGCGTGAATATAAGTGTGATAGGCGGTACGGAAGGAACTATTACGGATATTGATGGAAATTATGCGATTAACGTACCTGCCGGAGCCAAACTGAAATTCAGCTATATCGGATATAAGGACCAGATTATAGATGTAGCTGCGCAAACGGTGATTAATGTAAAATTGCAGGAAGACAGCGAAGTGCTGGACGAAGTTGTGGTAGTAGGATATGGTTCGCAGAAGAAAGAAACATTGACCGGTGCCGTAACGGTAGTATCTGATAAAATGCTGACAAACAAAGGATCAATGTCCAGTCCCGTACAAGCCTTGCAAGGACAAGTTCCGGGGGTAATCATTACCCGTTCTTCCGGTGCTCCTGGCGATGAAAGCTGGGGTATGAAACTGCGTGGTGCTGTATCTGCCAATTCTACTGACCCGTTGGTTATCATTGATGGGGTGGAGTATGAGAGTGTGAATGAACTTCGTCTGTTAAACTCGGCAGATATCGAGTCTATCAATTTTTTGAAAGATGCCTCTGCCGCTATTTATGGTTCGAAAGCAGCCGGAGGTGTTGTTCTGGTAACTACAAAGCAGGCGAAAGAAGGGAAAGCAAAGATAGAATATAGTGGTTCTTATACACATAAGTTTGTAGGGTTGCAACCTAAGATGATGAGTATTGACCAATGGAGTGATGCTATTATTGCAGCTCGTACGAATGATGGTAAAGGTGCTGATGACCAGTGGATCCAGTATGCTAAGTTGGCGAAAGCTTATAAAGGAGGATATATTGATTTGTCCGTTAACCCCAATCCAATAACGGCGTTCGGGGATGTAGACGACTATGTATTCATGGATACTAACTGGCAGGATGTTTTATTTGGAAATGCAGGTTCCACGCAACATAACCTAAGCGTTTCAGGAGGAAATGATAAATCTCTGTATCGTTTGTCAGTGGGATATATGTATGATGATAGTACATTGAAATGGGGTAATAATAGCAATAAACGTTTCAATCTTCGTCTGACTAACACGGTAAAACTTACCGATGACTTTACAATTGAATCCGTGATTGCGTATAATCGTCAGGACCAGGTTTCTCCTACTATGATTGGCAGTGTGCTGACCTCCAGTTATCCGCAGCCGGGACTTCCGTCTTCTACAATGGATGGTAAACCTTATCACTGGGGAGGAAACTATACTCCCAACTGGTATGCTGAATTAGGTGGAGATAATAATTTGAAGGTTTCCGGTATCAATATCAGTGAGAATCTGAAATATAAGCTCACTTCTTATTTGGACGCAGTGGTTAATCTGGGATATAATACTTCTACTGCTACTCGCGATGCAGTGAAAAATAGTATTACCTGGTATACTTATGACGGGACGCTTAGTACAGCGAAACCCAATGCGATCTATAATCCGAATCAGGCATCGACCGAATATTCCAAATCATTTGCGCGTACGGACTACTATTCTGTTTCCGGTTATTTGAATTTTCATCAGACATTTGCGGAAAAGCATACGGTGAGTGCGATGTTAGGTGCCCAGTACAATCTGAAGGAATATGATTATACAGTTGTGACGGCAAAGGACGTACAGAGTTCGCTGGAAATACTTAACGGCTCGGGGGATATTTTTTTAAAGAACTCTGCCAAAACTTCTTCGCCTGACAAATGGCAGGAAGCGATGATGTCTTATTTCGGACGTTTCAATTATAACTATTTGTCGAAATATCTATTGGAAGCTAACTTGCGTTATGACGGATCATCCAAGTTCCTTCCGGAAAACCGTTGGGATTTCTTTTATGGCTTTTCCGGTGGTTGGCGTCTTACTGAAGAGAATTTTATGAAAAATGTGAAATTCTTGAACGAACTGAAACTCAGGCTTTCGTATGGTGTGGTAGGTAATCAGTCTGGGATATCTCGTTATGATGGCAGACAACTTTATAACTTCAATTCTGTGAACGGAGCTTATCTGGGTGACGGCAGAGTATCTTACGTAAAGAGTAACGGTGAAATTGCTACTACGGGGCGTAGTTGGGAACGGATCCATAATTATAACTTGGGTGTGGATTTCCAACTATTTAATAGCCGCCTTCAAGGTACTGTGGAACTGTTTATGAAGAAAAACAATAATATGTTGATTGCTGTAACTTATCCGGGCATTTTGGGTGACAAGGCACCTGCTTCCAATAGCGGTAAGTTTGAAGCGAAAGGTTATGAAGGCACTTTGACATGGTCGGACAAAATCGGGAAAGTAAATTACCACATTGGCGGTACGTTTACATACGCGGATAATAAATTGGTAGACTACGGAGGAGTAACAGTTTTCAAATCCGGATTTATAGACAAGCAACAAGGATATTCCCTAAATTCAGTGTTTGGATTGAAGTACTGCGGAAAGATTCAGACAGAGGAACAATTGCGTAAATATAAATATCAATACTACAACGGAAACGGGATTGGTATTCCGAGCGATATTCGTTTGGGAGATAATATGTATGAAGATGTGAATGGGGATGGCGTACTAGATGAAAAGGATTATGTGTATTTGGGTTCTGATGACCCGAAAATCTCTTATTCATTCAATTTGGGGCTGGAATGGAACAACTTTGACTTCTCCGCAGTCTTTCAGGGAGTTGCCAAACGTACCATTTTCCGCGACAGTAGCAATGATAATTACCGTATCCCGATGAAAGCCGCTCATTTAAATTCGACTACACAGTCGGTCGGGGATGTATGGAGCCCTGAAAATAGAGGCGGGCGTTATCCGACATATACGAATATAAACTCTATAAACGATTATAACTACCAGTGTTCGTCCTGGTCGGTAGAAAATGGTAATTATTTGCGCTTGAAAAGTGTGACATTGGGATATAACTTCCCGACTTCGCTTCTGAACAAGATAAGAGTGATTAGCAGGATGCGTGTCTATGTGTCGGGCAATGACTTGTGGGAAGTTAGTAAAATTAACGACGGATGGGATCCGGAAGCTTCCCGTAAAGTTTCAGGAAACGGTCGTTTTCCCTTCAATCGTACTTGTACCGTAGGATTAGATTTAACCTTTTAATAGTTAGAATATGAAGATTATAAATATAATAAAAGCAATATTGCTGCTGTCAGTGGTGATAACTCTTCCTTCTTGTCTGGATCTTGATCCTAAGGCTCAGTTGGCAGATGCGAATTTGTGGCAGACTCCGAATGATTATAAATTATATGCCAATCAATTTTATGAATGGCCGCGTGATTTTGCTGCTGCTCTTTTCGATGGGCCGCATAGTGACACGCGTTCGGACCTGATCACATCTAGTGACTACAATGAATATAGTAAAGGAGTCAATACGATTCCTGTATCGGATGGTAATTATACAGGAGCCTATACTAAAATCCGTTATGCTAATATCTTATTACAGAATGCGGAGAATTATGCCAATCTGAATGATATAGCGCGCTATGTAGCAGAAGCTAAGTTTTTCCGTGCCTATGAGTATTTTGACTTGTTACAGCTTTTCGGAGATGCGATTATTGTGACCAAACCGGTTGATATAGATGCTGCAGAAATGAATGCGGCTCGTAATGACCGTTCGGAAGTAGCCGATCTTATTATCAGAGATTTGCAGGAAGCTATTCCTGATCTGCCGAGAGAAAGTGAGATTTCTACTGCCGATAAAGGGCGTGTTTCTAAAGGTGCGGCTCAAGCATTTCTGTCGCGTGTGGCATTGTATGAAGGGACTTGGCAGAAGTTCAGATCGGGCGACGTAACACGGGTTAATGATTTGCTGGATATTGCGGCAAGTGCTGCCTGGGATGTGATTGACAGCAAGCAATATGAAATCTTTAAACCGGAAGAGTTGGGAACGACAGCTTACAAATATCTGTTCATTCTGGAAAACGCGCAATCCAATCCGGCTAATATTACAAAGGCCAAGAATCTAGAGTACATTTTCTCTCGTCGTCATGATGAAGTGATTGCTCCGATTGGAAAGAATATAACGAAAGCTTGCTTTGCCAATGTACAGTGGATTACGCGTAAGTTGGCCGAAATGTATTTGGGTGCGGACGGACTTCCTATTCATAATCCGAATTCTACAGTAGGAGTGAACTATTCTTCTCCTCAACAGGAATATGCCAAACGCGATAATCGTATGAACAACACATTGATGATTCCCGGAAATAGATATTGGAATAATAACGCGCCCCATACTACCTGGACGGATGCAGATAAGGCGGCTTTTGACAATAAACCATTCTATCCTACTAGCGGCAGCGGATATCATAATCAGAAATGGGCTACTGAGCGTGATGTGAAAGATACGTATGAAGGATATGATTTCCCGGTTATCCGCTATGCGGAGGTATTGCTGAATTATACGGAGGCTGTGTACGAGAGATATGCTGCTACCGATGGAAGCATTACGGATGAGTCTAAGGTGGATGCGGCCTTGAAATATTTGAATGAAGTTCGTAAACGGGTAAATCCGGATATGCCGGATTTGACAGTCTCGTTTGCCGCAACAAAAGGATTAAGTCTGCGGGAAGAGATTCGTCGTGAACGTACGGTGGAACTTTTCAATGAAGGTTTCCGTATAGACGATTTGAAACGTTGGAAGACGGCTGAAGTGGAAATGCCTAAAAATATGTTGGGAGTGAAATGGAGTACAACGGGTGATTGGAGTACATGGGCCACTGCCTGGAAACCTTCATACTCTACGGATACAGATGATGCCGGTATTGCGGGATGCCTGATGATTGAAACGGATCGTGTTTGGGAAAATAAGAACTATCTTTATCCGATTCCATCCGATCAGAAGCAATTGAATCCCAACATCGGTCAGAATCCGGGATGGTAACGTATTTATAAACCGAAGATTATAAAGAATATAATTATGAGATATACATTATTTAGTTTGGCTTTTCTTACGGCTATCTGTTTTACTGCATGTGATGATAGTAAAGAGTATGGAGACGGACTGGAGGAGAAGACCTTGATTTCAGAGATTACATTGGCTAACGTAGAAAATGGAAAACTGACTTTGGCTGCGTCTGTGGACTATATGGACTCTTTGATACAGTGTAAGATTGTACCGGAACAGCCGACCAACAGGAAGGTACACTGGTCTTCGTCAGATGAAAATGTGGCTACGGTAACACAAGACGGACTTGTACATGCGGTGAGTGCAGGCAAGGCGAATATTGTTGTGACTCCTGAAATTGGATTCGGAGCAAGCACCTTTTTTGAATTGACGGTAGTACCGGAGTTTATTCCGATTGCGGATTTTGAGTTTACGGATGATGATAAGAAGGATTTGTATGTTTCCGAAGAGAGGAGTTTGCGCCCCACTCTGTTGCCGGCAGGACACACTTATTCTATGGTGACTTGGAAGAGTAGTGATGAATCTATTGCTACTGTGACAAAAGAAGGTGTAGTGAGAGGTGTTAACGGAGGTACGAGTACAATGGGAAAGACTGTCACTATTACTGCTATTTCTTTAGATAGGGGAGGTTACGAGGAATCCTTTGATTTGAAGATTATACCGATTATATATGTTGAAAGTCTGACATTTGGTGAGCAGGAGGATTTATTGCCGGGCGAAAGTGCTAAACTGAACTTTACAACCGTTCCGGTGGATGCGACTATAGCTTCTTTAAAGTGGTCCAGTAGTAATACGGATGTTATAGAGGTGAATGATCAGGGTGTGGTAACCGCCAAAGCTTATGGAGAAGCTACCATTACCGCCACTACGACAACTGAAGTTTCGTATACAACTACGGTTAAAGTACCTTATGGCTTGATGAAATATTCATTTGATACCTCATTGTCTCCTTGGTATTTGAAGCAGGCGGATGGGTATACTTCATCTGCCGAGTTTAAAGCAGGAGGAGCAGTTGTGAAAATGGTTCCTAATCCTTCAAAGGGAAATTCTTGCCGTGCGGATCTTGTATTGACGTCAAATGGCAGTTATAAAGATAAGGTCTATTTGAATGTTGGGGTATATCCTTATCTGGCCATAAAAATGATCCGACCTTATGGAGCTGGTAAATTGCAAGGTAACATTAAACTTGATACACAGTATGGTGCCTATTTGGAGAATAGTGGCAGCGGAAGTAATAAATATACAATATTAGACGGTGCTGAAACTCCGGGAAGTCCGGAAGTATATTATTATGATCTGCAAAGAGAAAATGCTGTTGGAAATGGATCGAATAAACCTTTCCATACTTTCTCTAAAACAGAACCGGAAGAAATAAAGACACTCCAATTTGTAATGGCGGACTTCAAAGAAGCTAACGGCTCAAATACGGAATATACAGTATATTGGGTACGGACTTTCAAAACTATTGAGGATTTAAAAGCTTTCGTTGAAAATGAAAACACTAATAATTAATAAAGACTATGAGAACTAGAAATATATTCATCCTGTTTACGATGCTTGCGCTCCATTTGAGCGCATGCACCGACATCGAAGATGGTACTACCGATATTGATTCGTGGCCTGCTATTAATGAGTATACCCTTGCTCATCCTTGTATGCTGCATACTGCAGCCGATTTATCTTATGTTGCATCAAAGTTGACCGTAGCTCCTTGGAGTGAAGGATATGATAAATTGAAGAACTCCGGATATTCCTATGCGGGATATGTTCCTACGCCGCAGGAGGTATTGGGACGTATGGACCAGGGGAACTGGGCCAGCAAGTTTCCGGAATGGTGGAATAACTATACTTATTTCTATAAAGACGCTGCCGCTGCTTATCAGCTGGCACTTCGTTGGAAACTGGAAGGTGACGTTGCTTGCGGGCAAACAGCCGTTAAGATATTGAATGCCTGGGCTGAAACTTGCAAAGGATTGGTCCGTGTCAAGAGTTTGGCAAATGATAGAACCTATGACGCGAATGGTGAAATAGCCGATCCGAACGAATATCTTATTTCTATTAATGTCCACCAAATGGCTAATGCTGCCGAAATTATGCGTACGGATGAGACGCTCTTCACAAAAGCTCAATTGTCGGCGTTCCAGACAATGATGAAGAATGTATTTTATCCTGCCGCTTCTGATTTTCTGGCTCATAAGGAAGCATGCAAACAGCATAGCTGGCTTAACTGGGATTTAGCTCAGATGACATCGATTCTCTCTATCGGCATTCTTTGTGATGATCAGGACAAAATCAATGAGGCTATTTTGTATTTTAAGTATGGAGTAGGCAATGGTAGTATAGACAACGCGGTTCCTTTTCTTCATCAGGATCCGGATGGACACGGAGTATTGGGCCAAGGACAGGAATCCGGCCGTGACCAGGGACACGCTACACTTTGTATTGCTTTGATGGGTGCTTTCTGCCAAATGGCATATAATATCGGCGAGGACCTTTTTGCTTATCAGGATAATAAAGTACTTGCTATGGCAGAATACACGGCTAAGTATAATCTATGGAAAGACTTTGATGATCGGTCTTCTACTTCCAATGAGAAATTTGTGTATAGCAAAGAGGGATTCCCTTATAGTTTTTACGAGAACTGTAGTTGGCAATGTCCTGCGCTTTCTTCCAAAGAAGAAAATGATAAGTCGAGAGGAGAGATTCGTCCTTGTTGGGCACTGATCTACTATCATTATAAAACAAAAGGGATAGAAGCTTATTATACTAAAAAGTTTATGGATGGTATGGGTGTAGAAGGTGGTGGTGGTCATTACGGTTCTACTAGCGGCGGATTCGACCAACTGGGATTCGGGACTTTGATGTATACGAAAGAATAATTGGAAGCTTTATAGAAAAAAATAGTGGAGGGGATTAGGTATTTACTTAATCCCCTTCGTATATATAAGCAAATAGATTGTTTGAAATGAAAGTTATTAGATTCGGTTTTTCGGTTGGTTAGTCTTTTTATAAAGGTAGAAAGAATCTGTTTTTAGGAATAACGATTGAATTTAGAATGAAATTGATTAATAAGGTATATGCGTAAAAAGATTCTGTTTTTGGCAGGGATGATGGCTTGCTGCACATGGGCGGGCGCACAAGAAATTTCTAAGACCTGGGTGGCTGATAAGGGAAATGGTACTTATCAGAACCCGGTTCTTCATGCTGATTATTCCGATCCGGATGTGTGTGCAGTCGGAGATGATTTTTATATGACGGCATCCAGTTTTAATTGCATTCCCGGCATTCCTATCCTTCACTCCGGAGATTTGGTGAATTGGTCGTTGGTGAACTATGCGTTACCGGTGCAGGAACCGAAAGAATTTTTCGATAAGGCCCAACATGGTAAAGGGGTATGGGCGCCGTCTATCCGTTTCCATAACGGAGAGTTTTATATCTACTGGGGCGATCCGGACTATGGGATTTACATGATAAAGACGAAAGACCCGAAAGGCAAATGGAGTAACCCCGTATTGGTGAAAGCCGGAAAAGGGATGATTGATGCTACTCCCTTGTGGGATGAAGACGGGAAAGTATATCTGATATATGCCTATGCCGGAAGCCGTAGTGGGGTGAACAGTATTCTTGTGATTTCAGAATTGAATGCAGAAGGAACGGAAGTCGTTTCTGATCCGGTAATGGTATTCGATGGTAACGACGGAAAGAATCATACGGTAGAAGGTCCGAAACTCTATAAACGGAACGGATACTATTATATTTTTGCTCCGGCAGGTGGTGTGGCTAACGGTTGGCAGTTGGTGCTTCGCTCGAAGAACATCTATGGACCTTATGAGTCGAAAATTGTAATGGTACAAGGGCAGACGAATATAAACGGTCCTCATCAAGGCGGTTGGGTAGATACTAATACGGGTGAGTCTTGGTTTATTCATTTTCAGGATAAGGGAGCTTACGGACGTGTGATTCACTTGAATCCGATGAACTGGGTAAATGACTGGCCGGTAATCGGAGCGGATAAAGACAAGGACGGTTGCGGTGAACCTGTGACTACTTATAAGAAACCGAATGTAGGAAAGACTTATCCGATAATCACTCCACCGGAGAGTGATGAGTTCAATACCCGGCATTTAGGGTTACAGTGGCAATGGCACGCTAATAAGCAAGATACTTATGGATTCACTACCGATTTGGGATATCTTCGCCTGTATGCGGGCAGTCTCTCGAAAGAATTTGTGAACTTCTGGGAGGTGCCGAATCTGTTGATGCAGAAGTTTCCGGCCGAAGAATTTACAGCTACCACTAAGTTGACGTTTACCGCCAAACAGAATGGTGAACAAGCCGGACTCATTGTAATGGGATGGGATTACAGTTATCTTTCGATTCGCAAGGCGGGGGATAAATTTATTCTGCAACAGGCTGTTTGTAAAGATGCGGAACGGCAGAATCCCGAACAGGTAAAAGGGTTGGCAAGTATACCGGTAGAATATCTGAAGATGCCCGGTGTAGCAGATAATGAATGGAAAACAGTTTATTTGCGAGTAAAAGTCCGTAGAGGTGCTGTCTGTACATTTGCTTATAGTCTGGACGGAAAGAAATATACGACGGTAGGAGAGGCTTTCACTGCCCGTCAAGGCAAGTGGATAGGAGCTAAAGTCGGTGTATTCTGTGTGACTCCTAACGAAGGAAATCGTGGTTGGGCGGATATAGACTGGTTCCGGATGACTAAGTAATTGATAGATAACTGACAAAGAGAAATAAAGATTAAGAATTAATACGAAGATAGTAAGATTAAGATGAAAAAGTTGGTAGTAGGTTTGGCTGTGATGTTAGGGTTCTGTATGTGTGCTCATCAGCCTTCCGGTACATTAGATGTGAATAAGGCATTGGATTACTGTGCAGAGCAGACACAACGTACGCTTGCGGAGCTGAAAACAGATTCCGGAATCGATTATACGATGATGCCACGTAATATCATGGCCGATGAGCAACATTGGAACTGTCGTAAAGCGACGAAAGAAGAATGGTGTGCGGGATTCTGGCCGGGAGTGCTGTGGTATGATTATGAATATACGCAAGATAAGCATATTAAGGAAGAAGCGGAGAAGTTTACGAACTCTCTGGAGTTTCTTTCCAAGATTCCGGCTTTCGATCATGATTTGGGATTCCTTGTTTTTTGCAGTTATGGAAACGGTTATCGGCTAACCAAGAATCCGGCATATAAACAAGTAATTCTGGATACTGCCGACACACTGGCTACTTTATTCAATCCGGTAGTAGGAACAATACTTTCATGGCCTCGTGAAGTAGAACCTCGTAACTGGCCGCACAATACAATCATGGACAATATGATCAACCTCGAAATGCTTTTTTGGGCGGCAAAGAACGGCGGCAATCCCTACTTATATGATGTAGCGGTAGCACATGCCGACAAGACCATGAAATGCCACTTTCGTCCCGACTATACTTCGTATCACGTTGCTGTATATGATACAATTACAGGTAATCTGATTAAAGGTGTCACTCACCAGGGATATGCCGACAGTACTATGTGGGCGCGTGGGCAAGCATGGGCGATTTATGGATATACAGTAGTCTATCGAGAAACGAAAGACCCTAAATATCTTGACTTTGCGCAGAAAGTGACGGATGTCTATTTGGAAAGACTTCCTGAAGACAAAGTACCCTACTGGGATTTCGACGATCCAGGAATACCGGACGCTCCCCGTGATGCTTCAGCAGCAGCAGTTGTAGCTTCCGCCTTGCTCGAACTGTCCACTTATCTTCCGAATGGAAAAGGAAAATATTATAAAGACGCTGCAATCGAAATGTTGGCAAGTCTAAGTTCCCGCCACTATCAGAGTGGCAAAAGTAAACCTTCATTCTTATTGCATAGTGTAGGACATTGGCCGAATCATTCGGAAATAGATGCGTCTATTATTTATGCAGACTACTATTATATCGAAGCATTGCTAAGATTAAAACGTTTGCGGGAAGGACAAACAGTACAAGGATAAATATTTATACCAGTCTGTTGCGGAAAGTAACGATACGAATATAATATTACAAGGTAAAAAAAGAAATGCTCTGCAAAGAACGTTCAGTTCTCGCAGAGCATTTTTACTGGTTAGGGTTAGGTTCTTTTATTATTGTTTCACCTTGATGATGTCATAGTTCAGATCGCTGACAGCTTCCTGTAAGCTATCGTTTACCAGACGAAGGGTGGTATCGTTCACAATTACAAAATACATGGGAGCTTCACCGTTTTTCGGAGTTAACTTCACAGCCGTAACAGGTTTTTTGTTCACTACCTTGTGTACGGTTTGCTGTTTTCCGTTTGAGGTAAACGTCTTGTTTTGGCCCTGACCTTCAGCATCAAGGTAAGTCATATCCAGTGTATACGTAGTATCTACGCCGTCGGTTGCAGCGTTCAGGGTCAGTACATAGTCAATACCCGGACCGTCGGCAGCAGGAAGAGTACCTTCATAAACTTCAGTCAATTCGGTAATCGGAGTCATCGCAAGAGCTAGACTGTCTGCTTGTGCCTCTGCGGCTTTGTTTGCTTTTGATTGGCATGATGCCAAAGCAGCTACGACTGCTGCTAACATAATTACTTTTTTCATCGTTAAGTGCTTTAAGTTAATATAAATATAGTGAGCTATTGCTCGTTTTTTGCTATCCTATTCCTGTTCATCGTCCCGTTTGATGACAAGCAGTTTGTCTACTCGTCCGCGGTCCATGTCCACCACTTCGAATTGCAAATTCTTGTAGGTGAAGATGTCTCCTGCTTTCGGGATGCGACCAATCAGGAACATGGCCAATCCACCCAGAGTGGTGAAGTCTTCCGATTCCAGATCTTCGTAGGATAAGATACCCATTTCCTCCATGAAGTCGTCGATGTTCATTGAAGCTTCCACCAGCATTGAACCATCCTGCCTTGTGACGATTTCTTCTTCTTCCATTTCATCCTCTTCAAGGATGTCTCCGAAGATACTTTCGGTCAGGTCGTGCAGTGTGATAATGCCTTCTGTGCTGCCATACTCGTTAACAACAACTCCGAACTTGTTTTTGTTCTTCTTAAATAGCTCTAAAACTTTATTTGCATACAAACTTTCCGGAATAAAGAGAGGCGGACGGGCTATTTCACGCAGGTTGAACTCCTTCTGATTGCCCATTGTCAGGATAATATCTTTGACGGACACCACACCGATTATCTCATCTTTCCGTTCGTCCACCAACAGATACTTGCTGTAATGTTCTTCTTCGATAGTCTTCATCACCTTCTCCCGCGTATCGTCAGGATGAAGTATCACAACATCTCTGCGGTGCGTCATCAATTCATTGGCACGTTTGTCCGAGAAGCGGAATACATCGCGTATCATTTCCGTCTCTTCCTTGTCGATCACCCCTTGTTCCGAACTTTGGTGCAGAATCATTTTGATTTCCTCCTGTGTCATGGGGCGTTCTTCGCTTTTCAGTCCGATCAGTTTATTCAGCAGGCGGGTGGAGATACTGAGTAACCATACGAAAGGATAAGAGATTTTTGTCAGCAGAATCATTATCGGGCTGAATAAGATTGCATATCTTTCCGGATTGCTGAGAGCTATGGACTTAGGTACCAGTTCCCCGATGATAAGAGAAAGATAAGTGATCACTGCCACGGTAGTAATCATAGCCAGATTGCGCGCATAGGCTTCCGCTCCCGGAATAAGAGAGAACAGAGGAACAAGGTCGTCGGCAATGGCAACTCCACCATAAGCACCGGACACAATACCGATAAGTGTAATACCGATTTGGATAGTAGATAAAAACTTTTCCGGTTCTTCTAATTGCTTTAATACTCCTCGGGCAGATTTGTTACCTTTGGCTACAAGAGTTTCAAGACGTGCTTTGCTGGAAGATACCAGCGCGATTTCGTACATGGCAAAAATGCCATTCAGTACGAGTAAGAAAAGTATAATAAGAAATTCCATAAATGGATTAAAATGGTTATAGCCTCGAAATTACATGAAATCACGACACTATGCAAATCTATGTAATATATTAATGAAAATTTAATAATCGTGTTGTCTTTTTGGATATTGGAAGTGAGAAAGGGAATGCAGAGGTGAAGCCGCCTCTGTATTCCCTTTCTTATATAAGATAAAGCGAGAGATACTCCTTATTTTTTATAGCTGTCTGCTTTGGCTTTGGCGCGTTCGATGCGTTTGGCGGTATCCGGGTGAGAGGAGAACATTCTCTGTACATAAGAAGATTTCGGAGCGTCTTTTGCCAGTTCAGCCAGTTTGGTCAATGCGTTGGCCATGGCATAAGGGTCGATGTTGTTTTTTACACAGAACTCAACACCGTATTCGTCTGCTTCGTTTTCCTGCTTTTGTGAATACTGTGCGCCGGCAAGAGCTTCTGCCATTGCTCCTAGTTCAGAGTCAGTCAGTTTGGCAACTTTGTTGCTGGCTGCACCTGCTGCATTCTTCACTGCCGAGCGAAGGTAGGCATTTTTCATCGCGTCTTTAGAGTCAGTGTGTACAACGTGACCGATTTCATGTCCTACTACTGCCATTACTTCTTCGTCAGTCATCACATCCATTAGTCCGGCGCAGATACGTACACTGCCGTCTCCACAGGCAAAAGCATTCACGTCTACAACTTCATAAACACCGAAGTTCAGTTTCAGCCCGTCCATTTCTTTGATGTGGCCGGTCAGCTTCTCCAGACGTTTGCCGTATTCAGTGTCAGGTTTTGTCAGTGGATTGTGTGCATCCATCCAGACCATGTATTCCTTACTCATGTTGGCGATGTCCGCGTCTGATAAAGTAACTGCCGATACTACGTCTTTTCCAGCTTGCAGGGCTTTCCCTACATTAAACTTCTTTCCGAATTGTGCCGAAGCTGTCATTCCCATACCCAAAAACAACAGGGCAATCATAGCAATTTGTCTTTTCATTCTCGTTTCAATTAATGTTTCAAACTATGGTTAATATTCAAATGTGATTCCCAGTGTCGGAAGTAATGTTCCGCTTGATTGTTTAATGCGCTTCATCCTGTATCGTTGCGCAGCGGCGGGAGCTTCCGGGTTCTCGATGATGCCGGTACTCATAAGCACATCCTGCTGTTTCAGCTTGCTGACTGTGATGTTCTGCAAATCGAGATAAAATCCCAGCATACAATGTTTCAGATAAAACGTTTTGTCCACGCGTACATCCACCTGCGCAAAAGCGGGGAGACGCTCTTTGTTATATTTCGAGTAATCGTAATATGCTTTTCCCTGTGCATCCCATGCTGATACCAAAGACGACTTGGTTTCGTCATAAGGAGTGTACGGAGCACCGCCGATGCAGCTTACCTTCATGCCGAAACTCCATTGATGCGGAAGATTATACGTTCCCCGCAGATTGAATATATAGCGGTTGTCCCACGCGGAGGCGATGTATTCGCTTTCTTTATCGTTGCGATATTCACTCTTGAACAAGGTAAAGGAAGAAGCCAGATTCAGTTTCTTGGCAATAAGCCACTTCACCAAAATCTCCGCACCGTAGGAGCGCCCTTGTGCAGTGGAAGTAAGTAACTCATTACCGACTACTCCATAATCATTTCCTTTGCAGTTAAGAGGAATTCCGTTCGCCACGGAAAGAGGGATCTTATCATAATCTTTGTAGAATCCTTCTACGGATGCTTCGAAGGTATCTCCCTTTCGCCAACTGATTCCCAGACTTCCTTCACTCACTTTCATGTAACGGAGGTTGTATTTATTAGCGAAAGTCCCGTTATTATTCTTAAAGCCGAGAGCCGTGTAGGCAGGGAGTTGATAATACAGTCCCGCATTTCCGCTTGCAAACCAATGATCGGCTAGTTGATAGGAGAGTGACAGGCGGGGAGAAAGCTGGTCGGAAAGGTTCTTCATTGTCGATGAATAATCACTGGCGTCGGCCCGCAGACCTAGAGAGGCAGTGAAGCGGTCGTCCATTGAAGTGTAATTGATCGTTCCGAAAAGTCCCCAGCGCAAGATACCTAAATACGTGTGATAATCAAAAGTTTGCGGCTGGTTAGTGTACACCCGTTGAAAGGTAGTGTTGGTATATTGGCTGTAATCCAGATTGACGCCGAGATTGATTTTCCAATTACGGAAAGTAGTGCTGTTCTCGAGACGGAGTTTCGTTTCCTGTTCGGTGGAACGGAGGCGGAGCATTAAGTTATCCGGATGGCTTTCATCGTTCCGGCGATATTTCGTATTACGGTTGTTCAGATAGCTATGGCTGACTACTGCCGATTGCACGTGTGCACCTGCATAATGACGATAGACTGCCCCCACAGTAAATGTCTCCTGTTTTATCTTAGGCAGATAACTCAGGATATATTCATTGTCTTCACTGTCAGCTTTCGTATTCAGCCGCATATTATCAATTCCGCCCAGTCCTAATACCGTCAGTTCATTCTGCTCGTTAAACCGGGTTTTCAGTTTGAATTGTGCATCGGTAAAGGTTGGCAGGAAAGGCAAATCGAGCATATCAAACAGGAATTGCAGATAAGACTGGCGCACGGAAACCAAGTAGGAAGTCTTCTTGCCTATATGTCCGTTGGAAGCCAAAGAAACTTCGGAAGCTCCCAGTGTAGCCTTCAATGAGTTGCGTTCCATATCTCCGTCGCGCAACTTGAAGTCGAGTACGGAACTAAGTGCATTTCCCTTATCCGCAGGGAAAGCGCCGGTATAGAAATTTACTTCCCGTATCAGGTCGGCGTTGAGGATTCCTACCGGACCGCCGGATGCGCCTTGCGTACTGAAGTGGTTGATGTTGGGGATTTCCACTCCGTCAAGATAGAAGCGGTTTTCGGAAGGCGCCCCGCCTCGCACAATCAGGTCGTTGCGGTATCCTATCGGTGAAAAGGCGACTCCGGGGTAAGATTGCACGATGCGTGAAATATCCCGGTTGGCTCCCGGACTCTTTTCTATTTCCTGTATTCCGATAATGCGCAGGCTGACGGGACTTTCCACATCGCGCCGGAAAGGGGAGGCGGTGATTGTCACTCCTTCGAGTTCGGTCAGGTTCTCCTCCATTTCTATCGGGATGTTCAGGTTTTTGGTAGATAAGATGTATTCGGAGGTCGTAACGTTCTTGTATCCGATTGCCGATGCTTGCAGGCGGTAAATGCCCGGCGGCACTTGTTCAATGGTGAAACGCCCTTCAGCATTGGTGACACTGCCCTTATTCAGCCCGATAATCATCACATTGATAAATTCCAATGGCTGACGACTATTCTTGTCAATCACCGTTCCCTTTATCTGATGCATAGGTTGTGCTTGCAACAGAAGGAGCATAGTATTGAAAAACAGTAGAAGTGTCAACAATCTTTTCATGCGGTTGCAGTTTAGTGCTGCGAAAGTACGAAAAAAGTATTAAAGAATGATATATTCAGTGAATAAAAAAAGAATATGTTCTATATTTGTGGGAAATATAAAAACGGATTCCTTATGAAGACTGTAAAACTGATTACTTGCAATGACGCGATGAAGGCACATATCCTTCAGGGAGCGTTGGAGAACGAAGGGATTGAATCTATTCTGCACAATGAAAACTTCTCTACCTTATATAAGAGTTGTGTGAGCAGCATAGCGGGAGTGGACATTCTGGTGGCGGATGATGATTATGAGAAAGCCGTTCAGGTGTTGAGAGATAACCAGAGTTGGCCGGAAGAATTGACGCTTTGCCCTTATTGCGGGTCGTCGGATATTAAGTTCAGGTTAAAAAAAGGACAGAGGCTGCGTGCTGTCGGTGCGGCAATACTTTCCATGTTGGCGGCAGCCCCTCCGGGAGATAATCATTGGGAATATACCTGCGGACAGTGCCAACGGACTTTTGAGGTGCCTGTTGCCAAGTTCCCTTCTTCAGAGGAAAAGGAGGAAGAATAATTTAATCTAACTATATACGTATAATGAAAAAGAGAAATCTTCTGTTAGCTGCTTTATTATTGATATTGGTGGCCCCCTCTTTTGCTGCCAAAGTAGATACTTTATTAGTTAATAGCCCTTCCATGAATAAGGATGTACAGGTGGTGGTCGTTACGCCGGACGCTGCGTTGGGCAAGAAAGCGGTGGCTTGTCCCGTCATTTATCTGTTGCACGGTTATGGTGGAAATGCTAAAACATGGATCGGGGTGAAACCGGATCTTCCGCAGATTGCGGATGAAAAAGGAATCATCTTTGTTTGTCCGGACGGAAAGAATAGCTGGTACTGGGACAGTCCGAAAGATCCGTCTTACCGTTACGAAACTTTTGTTTCATCGGAACTGGTGAAGTATATTGACGGACATTATAAGACGATTGCTGACAGGAAAGGACGTGCCATAACAGGATTGAGCATGGGAGGACATGGGGCTATGTGGAACGCTATCCGTCATAAAGATACGTTTGGTGCCGGTGGAAGTACCAGTGGCGGGGTAGATATCCGTCCGTTCCCGTTGAACTGGGATATGTCGAAACAGTTGGGCGAATTTGCATACAATAAAAAGGTATGGGATGAACATACGGTTATCAATCAGATTGACAAGATAGAAAACGGGGATTTGGCTATCATTATCGACTGTGGTGAAGCGGATTTCTTTCTGAATGTGAACAAGGATTTGCATAACCGTCTGTTGGCCCGGAAGATTAACCATGACTTTATCACTCGTCCCGGCGGACATAACGGGAAGTATTGGAATAACTCCATTGACTATCAGATTCTGTTCTTTGATAAGTTTTTCAAGAAATAAAAGGGCTAATGCTTGACTTTAGCTTTTGGATGTCGTATCTTTGGATACATAATCATAAAATAGATTGAGGTTAAACTACGATAGAAGGAGAAAGCATTGGCTTTCTCCTTTTTTTATTGTATGCCGGATGTGGGAGAACTTGACCCCGGCTCATAACGGGCGTAAGCTCGGGGATGAAAGCACTTTAGCTGACGGACTACGACAAATTACACGCTCTGTCAGGTTGGAACAGACGCTCTGTTTACCGGAAACAGACGCTCTGTTAAGTAGATTTAGAGCGTGCGTTTTGAAAAAGCGGAGTAATGCCGCTTTCTCTGTTAATGATGCATAAATCTGCTCTTGACAAAAGAATGCCGAAATTGTAGTCTGGCTATTATTTGATTCTTAATCCGCTTCCTCCTATGAACAACCGGCTCGAAGGACTATTCACACTTTTCTCTATCTTGATTCGTGTGCTTGGAGTTTCTTCTTCCTCTTCTTTAGGCGGATAAGTTCCGTTCAATACTCCGAGGGCAACACTCAACAAAGTTTCCTTTTCATCACCGAAAGGCAGGAAAGTTAAGTAATCTGTTGAAGCATTGACTGAGTATGTCGGTTTGAATCCGGGGTAAGTATCATGCTCGGAGTCATAGATAGTAGCTACAACCGGATTGACGGACCATTGGAATTCTTCGTTGATGAATTGTTCCGTGGCTACATTTTGTCCTTTTGTTGAACTGCCGATAGCTATTAATTTTTGAATCTTTCCGTTCAGGCAGTGCATTAGCATTTCCGGTGCTCCTGCTGTTTCTCCGCCAATCAGGACGATAAGGGTTGTTAAGTCCAGGTTCTTGCCGCCGGAGGTATTTAAAAGTTTGGAGTCAAATGTCAGGGTCACATCTTTATCCGTGTTCTTGTCATTATATTCCAGAAATCCCATTGTCTGGTCAAGATAATAAGAAGACACAAGCATCGTACTCAACAACTGTACGCAATCAATGCTTCCTCCTTTGTTGTATCGCAGGTCGAGTATTACCTCGTGAATATTCTTCTGAGCAAGCTCATCCGACCATTCGCGTAATTCGGCGTTGTATTTTTCCGGACTCTCTTTGGTGCCTGCCGTAAAACTGTTGTACATCAGATAGCCGACTTCACTTCCATCGGTCAGTGTCAGTGTTTTCTTACAGTGAACCGGATTGTCTACCAATGGTACGGCTGCACCAATCTTTACCGGATCACCTACCGGAACAACCCGGTAAATTTCTTCTTCTTCACCTTCTACCGGTGGCTCTGTGGGCGGAACTAATTGATATTTTCCTAAAGTAACTTCCAGGGGGGCCGTACCTTGCAGTAGTTGGCTTTCATATTTCTTGCTGATATAGGAGGTGTCTACTTTCACAATCCAGTCGCCCCGTTTCAGTACGGCCGCGGCCGGAGAACCGGGAATGACATAAGTAATCAGTGCGTTGTAAGCAGTGTCAATGTCCGGGTTGCGAACCAATGAATAGTCGAATCCATAGCTTGGCAGCGGAGTCTCCATGACAGAATCGACGAACGAATAACTGTCGTTCTTCGACTTTACTTTTGACAAGAACTGGGCAGGTTCCAGAAACAGATTCGCATCATCGTAGGAAGGTAGGTCTTGATACCACAGATAGTTCTGTTGCATGATATCGTACATCCATGTGTCCAATGCAGTCATGTGGGCATACTCCGGCCAGCGGTCGACACCGCAGGAGAAAAAGCCGCTGATAGATACGATAACCAGGGCAGGTATAAGGATTATCTTTCTTAATTTTGTCATTATAAAAAGCTTTTCACTGTGCAAATGTAGGAAATACTTTGCTTATCTACCACATTTATGGTATAAAAATGCCTTCAATGTGTGATTGGTTGTTAGCGGATATGGCCTTATCTTTGCCATATCAAAGTTATCAATAGGTATTAATAGGATTTTTGGATGGATATAGCTGCATTATTATCGGGAGGTGTCGACAGTTCGGTGGTCGTACATCTCCTTTGTGAGCAAGGATACAAGCCGACTCTTTTTTATATTAAGATCGGCATGGACGGGGCGGAATATATGGATTGTTCGGCAGAGGAAGATATTGAATTGTCTACCGCTACTGCCCGTAAATACGGTCTGTCTTTGGAGGTGGTGGATTTACATCGCGAGTATTGGGACAATGTGGCGGCCTATGCCATTGATAAGATTAAGAAGGGGCTGACACCCAATCCGGATGTGATGTGCAACAAACTTATTAAGTTTGGCTGCTTTGAACAGCGTATCGGAAAAGACTTTGATTATACGGCTACCGGACATTACGCCACTACCTTGCAACGTAACGGTAAGACGTGGCTCGGGACAGCGAAAGATCCTGTAAAGGACCAGACGGACTTCCTTGCACAAATAGATTATCTGCAAGTTTCCAAGCTGCTGTTTCCCATTGGCGGACTGATGAAGCATGAAGTGCGTGAGATAGCGTTGAATGCAGGCTTACCGAGTGCCCGGAGAAAAGACAGTCAGGGCATTTGCTTTCTCGGAAAGATAAACTACAATGATTTTGTCCGCCGCTTTTTGGGAGAAAAGGAAGGGATGATTATCGAATTGGAGACTGGTAAGAAACTGGGTACGCATCGGGGGTATTGGTTTCATACGATCGGTCAGCGCAAGGGGCTAGGATTAAGTGGTGGTCCTTGGTTTGTGATAAAGAAAGATATTCAGGAGAATATTATCTATGTGTCCCGTGGTTACGGTGTGAAAACACAATACGGCAATGAACTTCGCATCAACGATTTCCATTTTATTACGGATAATCCGTGGCAGTCAGCAGGAAAGGAGATAGACATCACTTTCAAGATTCGCCATACTCCCGAATTTACGAAAGGGAAACTTGTGCAGGAAGGAGAGAGGCAGTTCCGTATCTTGTCTTCTGAAAAGTTGCAAGGCATTGCCCCCGGACAGTTCGGAGTTGTTTATGATGAGGCTGCGCAGGTTTGCGTGGGGAGTGGGGAAATCGGATGAAGAGCTTCTTGCAGGGATTGACGCCGTGAAGTAGATTATTTTTAGATATAATATTCCGCCAAATCCACAATCCCTGCCCGCATCGCATATTTAGTCGCTTCGTGCACATTATTCACTCCCAGTTTCCGGAAGATATTTTTGCGGTGGCTGTTAATAGTATGGAAGCTTAGATTTTTTTCCGCTGCAATCTCTTTCGTTGTTTTCCCCAGTGCAATTTCTTTCAGGATATTCTTTTCCGTTTGCGTCAGCAAATGGTCTTCTGTCATTGTGCCGGCTACAGGAGAAGCAGCGCCTGAAAGCAGCAGGTTGCTGACATGATTGCAGATATACCGTTGTTTACGGCCGGCACATTGGATAGCAGTCATGATTTCCTCTTTTGAATTATCTTTCATCACTACCCCGAAAGCCATACTGCTGAACAATACCTGGCGGAGAAAATTAATACTTAACTCATCCGAGAACAGAATCCAGTCGACCTCTTTGAATCTTTCCTGCAAGACAATCAGCTCATCCGCCCCGGCAAAATCGAATAGCGTATAATCCAGCACTACCACCGCTTGCGGATACAACCGGAGCTGCTGAATCAGTTCTGCCTTGTTGTCAGCTTCTAAGAGGGTGGCAACATCTTTCTGCTTGCTTAGCAGAAACATCATCCCCGCTTTACTGATGTCCTGATTGTCTGCGATGATATATTCTCTCATAGGAAATTAATGAATTAAAAAAACTCCGCTACAAATGTACGCATTTTGCGCGATTTGTAGCGGAGTTGTTCCAAGATTCTTGTATCCCGATTACCAGGAACGTCCTTTGAAGATGTTGGACTGGTCGAGCGGAATGATATTTCCGTTCAGTGTCAGGTTATTGTTGCTGAAGTTAGGGCTGATTGTAACTGAAGCGTTGTTGTCTCCGTTGCTCATGGTGATAAATACTTGAGCGGAGATACCGATACCTTGAACGCTGAATGAGCAGTTCACATTACCTTTCTTGTCGACATTCATCTTCATGTCCGAAGAATTACCGTCTACTGTGACACCACCGATTCCGTTAGGGCCGGGATAAGGAGTGTTGAAAGCAGTCTGTACTGTGGCTCTGTTGCCGTTCATCAGAACGAAGTTAGTGTTTGAAGTAACAAAAGCGCTCATGCCATTGCGGAATATTACCTGATTGGCTTCCAGAACGAACTGTTTATTCTTCAAAGCCTGTACGGCTTGTTGATAAGCTGCCATGTCCTGCACCTGTTCTTCGGCACGGAGTTTAGCTCTTTCCGCATCTCTTTGAGCTTTTCTTTCTGCGCGGCGTGCTGCTGCGTTACTTTCCTGTGCATACATCATCGTGCTTGCACTTACTAATACTAATGCTAATAATGCAATAAACTTTTTCATAACTTTTTTTTGTTTAGGTTTAATACGTTGTCCGTTTATTGCAAAAACAAAGTCTGTGCCAGATTGTTCACGAGCGTCGCGCAATTTTATATCCGATCGCTGCGACGGCAATACTCATTAAAGGGCTGATAATGTTGAAAAAACAATAGGGAAGATATACCAATGTGGGGACGCTTAGTATTGTAGCCTGCGTCATCCCGCAGGTATTCCAGGGGATCAGCACGGATGTAACGGTTACTGAATCCTCGGTCGTCCGGCTCAGCAAACAACTTTCGTAACCTTTTTTAGCATAAATGTCGCGGAACATATTTCCGGTCAGAATGATACTGATGTATTGGTCGGCAGTTGCCAGATTGAGGAACAACCCGGAACAAACCGTAGCTCCCACCACGCTGACTGTTTTCTTCATAAAACGGACAAAGATAGAAGTGATACTTCCCAACATACCGCTGGCTGTCATCGCCCCGCCAAAGCACATGGCACATAAGATCAGCCAAATCGTATTCATCATGCCGGACATGCCACGTGTAGCGATTAAATCTGTCAAAACGGCATTATCTGTGTGCAGACTTGTACTTCCGTAGAAGGTCATCATCAGTCCTTTGAACAGCGAATCGAAGCCGGAGGTAGCCATTCCCGAAATCTCCTGTAATAAATCCGGTTGAAATATCAGGGCAAAGATGCCTGCCAGCAATGTTGACAGGAACAGCGTAATGATAGAAGGTACCTTACGTGCAATCAATATTCCTGTGGCGACCGGAACAATCAGAAGCCATGGTGTGATATGGAACTTCTCATTCAGTGCGGCGGCCACCTCCGTGATATGTTGCGTATTGTTGGCATCATGTGAGAATCCCGCTACGGTGAAAATAATCAGGGTAATGACAAGAGAAGGAATCGTGGTTATCATCATGTAGCGGATATGGCGGAAGAGGGGAGTGTCTGTGACGGAGGCTGCCAATATGGTAGTTTCCGACAATGGAGATACCTTGTCGCCAAAATAGGCACCGGAGATAATCGCTCCAGCAATCCAACCTTCTTCAAATCCCTGCGCCTTACCGATCCCCATTAATGCGATACCGATAGTGGCAATTGTAGTCCACGAACTTCCGGTCATGACTGAAATCAGTACGCAGATAATGCAGGTGGATGCAAGGAAGAAACTTGGGTGGATAATCTGCATTCCATAATAAATCAGCGTAGGCACTACACCGCTAATCATCCAGATACCGCTGAGCGCACCAATAATCAGCAGGATAATGATAGCAGTTGTCACTCCGGCTACGTTGTTTGTAATAGCCAGCTCGTAGTCTTTCCATGGAATTTTGTAGAATGCCATGCCGATAAGGATACAGACTGCGGTGGTAGTAAGCAGTGACACTTGGCTGCCGCCACTCAGTGCGTCGCTGCCGAAAGTATGGATAGTAGCGAATAATAATAGAACAAGTACAATAATCGGTATCAGTGATACGAGTGGGGAAGGAGCTTTTTTCATGCTAAATTCTCTAATCCTTTTTTTGTTGTTTAGCTGATATTTATTTTTGGCTGCAAAGATACAACAAAAAGGTAGAAATCTTTTGCATTATGGGAGCGGGCAATAAAAATTATTATAAGTTTATATTTTCTTGGAATATAGAAAGAGCTAACCTTTAGTTGAGCATGGTTTTACGTTTCAGCCACCAATAGCGGATGAAAAGTATTCCTGTCAGAATCAGCGCAATGGATAATCCGGTGTAGAAGACAGAGATAAAACTTTCGGGTAGCAAATGGAAGCTTCGGATCGTAATTCCGAGAGAAATCATGAATATCATGATTATCCAGCTTTTTACATCGAAGAAAGAGAAAGGACAGTTGCGGGTTTCTTTCTTCTGTTCAATCCGGCGGGTATGCTTGTAGTAGAGTCTTTTAAAAATCAGTACGAAGAATAACAGGAAAACGATAGTGGCTTCCCCTATCTTAAACATCCAGTCGTGTGAGTTGTTCATCCAGGTGACGATTCCTATCCGCAGGATGTTTCCGCCCGCAATAATCCAGACGGTGCCGGCTATGATTAGTAAGATTTGTCTGTTAACTCCGTACTTCATAGTTTACTGATTTTTTGTATTAAACGGTTTTACCATCCATTTTGTTGACTCACTTCTTAAAGAAAATCGTAATTAATAGAGAAATACCGGTTAAAAGGACTCCGATACCGATAACGCCGTGCCAGCCATACAGTTGCCAGAAACTTCCGGCAAGGAATGTTCCCATGGAGCCACCGATGAAGTAGGTAGTCATGAAAATTGTATTGATACGGTTCGAAGCGCGGGGATTCAGTTCGAAGATACTCGTCTGGTTACTGAGTTGGATGCATTGCATCCCTATATCAATCATGATAATGCCGGCGATGATTCCGGCGTAAGTGTTTTCTCCGACGAAGAACAATAACCAGGACAAAAGAATCAATCCGCAGCCGATGAAGTTGAAGCGGCGAACGCCTACCCGTTTTACATATCTTCCCACAAAAGAAGCTGTTAATGCTCCGGCTACTCCGCAAAGTCCCAGCATACCAATCACGTCGCTATTGGCGAAGAATGGAGCTTGTCCCATTTTGAAAGCGAGGCAGGACCACATGGCGAGGAGCGAACCGAAGTTCAGGGCGGCCCGGATAGAGTAGATGCCTAGTTGCGGAAACTCTTTCACTAAAGCCAGCAGGGATTTCATCAGGTCGCTGTACTTTCCCCGGAAGTTAGTCTGAATGTTGGGAAGAACTTTCAGTACGACAACCGCACAGACAAACATCATACCTGCGGCAATATAATACATCTCCCGCCACCCGAACAGTTCACCGACGAATCCGCTGACGACGCGTGAAGCCAGGATGCCGGTCAGTAATCCCGATAAGACGATTCCTACATTTCTGCCTTTATGCTCCGGACGTGAAAACTGGGCGGCCATGGGAATGAATATCTGTGGAATCATAGAACAGGCCCCCGTAAGGAATGAGGCAACAAGTATCACATGGATATTATGCGCCAGGGCAATCGTCAATAGTGAGAATATAAGGACGAGGAAGTTGGCAAGGATAATCTTCTTGCGTTGGTATAAATCACCCAAGGGAGTGATAAACAATAGTCCGGCCGCATAACCTATCTGCGTGACCATGGCAATCAGGTTAGTTCGGAACTCTGATATGCCAAGTTCATGGCGTATCATATTTAGCAGAGGTTGGACGTAATAGATATTGGCTACCGAAATACCCGCCACAATAGCAAGTGTCCAGAGGATAGACGCCGGTAGTCCTCCGTTTTCTTTTAATGGCTGTTTCATGCCGCAAAGATAATAAATAAGCTGTTTATTCGACGAAGAAAGTAGTAGAAACTGTATTGCCCTCATCGTCTACTGCTGTCAGTGAATGTTTACCGGGAGCAGGTTGCAGGGAAATCTTGTGGAAGTCCTGCGTTTGCGTCTGATAAGTTTCGTCGAGGTGCCAGAAGATCGTTGCGTCAGGATTGCTATGAGCCAGTTCCACCGTTATAAAACCTTTACTGCCATCCATTTGTCGGGGCAGTTTGATACGGGCGTTCATCGGAGGATAAATAAATTGCATTGCTTGGAAGGTGTCTTCCCCACAGCCGGGTTTGAAAGGCGGAAGCGACTTGTATTCCGGGTGATGTTGTTTGTAATACCATTCCCATACGGGTGGCAGGACAAACCAGGATTTCTGAATAGTAGGCTCTGTATTTGCACAGTTTTCATAAATACGCCGGCTTTCATCGGCGGATAGTGTGACAAGGTGATGATAAGGGCAAGCTTCTGTCCGCAGTCCGGCGGGCAGAACTAGCAATGTATCTATATCTTCACAAAATCTTCCTTTCAGGTGCCCGGACTGGTGGCATACTTCTGCATCAATGAAAACTCCTGTCGGGCGTTCGAACCATGACGATGAAGGGAGATAATTGAATATGTCGAATAACACGGGACCTGCTGTTTGTGCGCCGACTAATCCGGGCTTTCCCTCTCCGGTTGCATTTCCTACCCATACGCCGACTGCATAACGTGGAGTTACACCTACTGCCCAGGCGTCACGGAAACCATAGCTTGTTCCGGTTTTCCATGCAACCGGTTGCATGGAAGGGATAGCTTTCCAGTCAATTTCTTCGGGGCGGTTGACTTCTTTCAAAGCGTTGAATGTCTGCCACACGGCACCTTTATCCCAGATACTTTTATGCTGTACGGCCCTGTTTTTAGTATCTTCTTCTACTATCATTCTCGCTTCCGCTTCTTTGGAGGAAACGGGAGTTTCTGAATCCGAATGTCCGGTGACAAGGCTTCGCCCCATTTGCGCATAGGCGTTCGTCACGTCCCATAACGTAGCTTCCGCTCCTCCTAAAATCAATGATAACCCATAATGGGAGGATGGGCGACTGATCGTTTTGAATCCTATTTGTTGCAGGAAGTTGTGGAACTTGGGTACTCCGTATCTTTGCAGCATGGTCACTGCCGGGATATTCAATGAGCGTGCTAATGCTTCTGAAGCGGGTACGGCTCCTTCATATTGCATACTGAAGTTCTGTGGAGTATACCCGTTGATGTTGACAGGCACATCCGGCAATAGCATATCGGGCAACATACTTCCTTCCTGCAACATGGCATAATATAAGAAAGGTTTCAATATACTGCCAGTGCTTCTGGGAGCCTGGATCACATCTACCTGATTTCCTCCTTGTTTCCGGTCGAAATGTACATTCCCGCAGTAAGCCACTACTTGATTGGAAGGAATGTCAATCACAAGAATAGCCAGGTTACGAATGTCACTCCGATTGAATTCATTGCTCCAGCGTTCGGCCAAATCCTCTATATGAGTCTGCATTCCTTTGTCGATAGTCGTGCGGGAATACCGGCCGTTTCTTTCCTGATAGAATCGGCTGACCAGATGCGGCGCTATCTGAGGTAAGGGATGAGGTTCGTCAGGCAGCGGTTCGCTGACAGCCAGTTCATAGGTCGATGAGTCGATAATCTCTTTATCAAGAAGCTGTTTCAGGAGACGGTTTCGTTTGGCAAGTAGTGTTTTTCGTCCTTTCGACAAATGAATGATGGCGGGGGCATTGGGCAGGACGGCGAGCATGGCGGATTCTGCCCATGATAAATCCTCGGCAGAGTGACCGAAATAACGCCAGGATGCTGCATTCAATCCTACTACATTTCCTCCGAAAGGTGCGTGTGATACATACATCGACAGGATTTCTTCTTTTGAAGCACGAAATTCCAACCGGGTGGCAAGAATCATTTCAATCACTTTCTCTCCGAAAGTTCGTGACTCATTGCGGGCCAGGCGGATCGTCTGCATTGTGAGGGTACTGCCTCCGCTGACGATACGTTTGTTTTTTAGATTCTGATAAGTAGCTCTCCCTATGGATAACGGGTCTACTCCCCAATGATAATAGAAATTCTTGTCTTCGAAAGTAATGAGGCATTGCCTGATTTTCTCGGGTGTCGTCTTTCGTGGAGGAAATCTCCATTGACCGTCGGAAGCGATACGTGCTCCTAATAACTCTCCATTTCTGTCTGTCACAACGGTAGAGTAGGGAACATGAAACAGTTGCCGGGGAAGACAAAAGATATATCCTATCACTAAAAGAGTAATAATGCCGAGCAATACTCTTTTAGTGACGGATAAATGTTTGAAGAAATTCAATATCTTGTCTCCCATGAACCGAGTTTGTTCCATGCACAGAATCTACATTAGCGGCTGACTGTGGTTCTTCCCGCTTTGCTTCGTGCCTGTACATTGACGTCATACATCGCTTCACACTGAACAGCCGGAAGGATAAAGTTACCCGCATAGGTAGCTTGCAGCCTGATTGTAAATATCTTCGTTTCGCCCCGGCGCAGATTGAAATAAGTCAATACACGATCGTCGCGGATATCCTGATAAGTATATTGGCCGCTCACATTACCGGACGAGTCGGTTGTCTCTTGTGGCTCTGCTTCGGGAACCGTCATTCTCTCGTTATACACTTCCCAGCCGGACGGGATGATGTGAGTCAATGCCAAGTTGGTGTAATCGGTGGTCCCGCTTGTGTTGGATATCGAAGCAATAGCCGTGAAGTCCGTTCCCTGCCGGATATCGTTGACAGACATCGGTTTACCATCCATACTTGCATACCTGATATCCATACGAAGATTGTCGGAAATAGCCGGCAACGTATCATTCAACAACTGTGTACGTGTAATAAGGTCTACGCTTAGTGCTCCCTTGCCTTGATTCTTTACGGCAACCGTTCCTGATTTGGGAGAAGTGGAAATCTCTTTCTCGAAGACGGCTTTAGCCGATTTTACGGCAGGTTGTTGTTTGCCGTTCCATGTCCAGGTGAAGTCTAACGAGCCGGACAACTTCTCCGCCAGGCGTCCCATTGCCATAAGGGCGAAAGCGGTGGACTGTGTGCTGAACCAGTTCTCTTGTGACAGATTCTTTGAAACGACTTTCGCTTGCTGTAAAGCATCCCGTTCCCGGTTCATCAGAAGTAATGTTTCCAAGATCATCGCTTCATCCCGGTCGGACGAACCGTAAATCTGATTCATGGAAGAGTAGGGGATGACTGTTGTCTCTGCATTGTACACTAGTTCTTCGGCAGGCTTCATCTTGCCCGTCAGTGCGTAGGCAGCTGCCAGTCTCCATTTAGCTTGGATAGATAATCCCGGTTGTTCTTTCATCCGGTTCATGGCGCCATATTCCGGTGCACCGGCCAGAGCCAGGGTATAGAGGCGGAAAGCCTGTTGCAGTTCTGACTGCCATTGTTGCCAGTTGTTTGCCTCTTGAGGCATACGCCAATTTTGTGCGGCAGCACGTTGGAAGCGTTTCCACTTGTTCAATACATTTGCATGGACGGCATAGCCTTTCTCCTGCGCCAGTGTTAAGAACATTCCTGTGTAAGAACTGATCCATTCGTCAGCAACGGCATTTCCCGGCCAGTAGACAAATCCTCCGTTGGGGAGTTGGCGGGCGTAAATCTGACGGATCGCTTCTTGTACATTTGCTTTTATCTTCTCTGCCTCCCGGGTATCTATTGTTTTGAACTGAGCGATAAACAGGAGTGGCAGTGCTTTTGAAGTCAACTGTTCCGTGCAGTGGTGTTGATAGTTATATAAGAAGTCGAACCGACGGCTGATGTCTACTGATGGAATGCGCGATACTTCCAGTTTTATCTGGTTGTTTGCAGACAAACTTCCTAACTGATAGGATAATTCTTTGTTTTGTCCCGTTTCTATCCATTCGCTGCTGCGTAATGTAACTATCGGATTCGGATTCCGTACTTCTATTTCAATGGTTTCTTTGGTTTGTTGTCCGCCACCGCTTGCCGTCAGTTTGATGGTTGCCTTTCCGGTTTTGTTGCCGGTCTTTAAAGTAAAGAACACAAGTTGGTCGCCGGGCCGGTTGAAGGTGAGCGACTGTTGATGGGAACCTTCTATCTGAACTCCACCACCGGACGCCTGAAGCGATACGGTCACATTCTTCACTTGTTTTTCCATAGCGAAGACATTGACCGGAACAGTGATTTCTTCCTGAATACTAAGTACGCGCGGCAAAGTGGAGAGTAACATTAATGGTGTCCGTACAAATGCAGTCTTTTCTGCATTCCCGTAAGCTCCGTCCTGTCCTGCCACTACCATGGCACGTACCGAACCCACATACATCGGAAGTTTCAATGTATGCGTCTGCTGCCTGCCCTTTTCCAAATAGAATGGCCCTATAAACTTCACTACGGGGTTGAACCGGTTCGCTTTTGCGTCGGCCGGTTTGAGCGTTGCATCTCCACCAACGCTGAAAAGTGAACTGTAAGCTCCGGCAGAAGCTCCCAATACATTGTCGTACATATCCCAAGTGCGGATACCGAGTGCCTCGCGTGAATAGAATTCATTCCAGGGATCAGGTGTCTTGAAATTGGTTAGATCCAATAATCCGTCATCAACAATAGCTAATGTGTAAGTCATCGGCTTCCCACTTTTTTCGCTGACTGTGACGTTGAAGTCTGTCTCCGGTCGCAATACTTCCGGCATCTGTATCTGAGGTTGCAGAACAGTCTGGCGGTTGGTGACAAATACCGGAGCAATGCCATACATACGGATCGGTAAATCATTTATTGTCTGTGCATGAGGTTGTAGCAGACTGATGTGCAGATATACGTTCGGAGTCATTTCCGGAGTAATCTCAAATGTATATTTCGTGTCTCCCTCGTTGGTTACCTCTATCCATTCCCGGTGCAATACGGACGAACCGTTTTCTATGGATACCAACGCACGCCCTCCGGCAGCCGCAGGAATAATTGCCGTAGCTGTTTCTCCTATCTCGTAAGAGTCTTTATCCAGCGAGAAAGTAAGCATCTTGATACCGCTGGGATCGGTCTTGTTCGAACGTCCCCGTGATTCCGGCCAGTCTACATAGATGGTTCCTCCGGTGGCGTGGCCACTATCTTTGTCTTTTACATATACGAGATAGCGTCCCCAAGACGGATAATCGACACGGAATTTAAATGTTGTTTTTCCTCCGCTGGTCTGCAATTTACCACTGGCTACGGGGGTAATGGAACTATTGTTGATGTAAGTGCCGAAAGACTCGTCGCTGTTTTCCCACCACCAGCTCCAACTGATGCGGTATATCTTATATTCCAGGTTGGAACGGTTCACCGGCTGTCCTTGCGAATTAACGGTCACGACATCAAAGACGTGGTCTTTATCCGTTTCGATATATTTTCCTTTCGGTTGATTCAGATTGATTCCTACGTAAGATACAAATGGGGAGAACGGAATGCTTTGTGTATAGATGCTGGCGTCTCCTCCCGGTTCGAATACCCGGGTGGTGAAGGTCGCATTCAGCATACCCGGTGCATTTGTTGCTGCCGGAACTTTCAACGTGACTCCTGCTTTTCCTTCCGCATTAAGTATGCCATCGAACACATCCGTTTTAATGGTTGTGAAATCCGTAGCAGGATCGTTGAATATATATTGTCCGTAGTTCTTGAATTGCGTGTTTACTTTGGACAAAGACATTTCCACTTTAGCTTTCAATTTGGAGGCAGTGGCTCCCGTCAGCCACGCAGAAGCGAGCGGAACAGTGACATTTTTGTCTGTTGATTGAAGAATCTTCGGTAGCGTCAGATTGATTTTCAGTCGGTTGGGCTTTATCGTTTCAATACGCAGGCCTTTGTGGAAAGTAGTTCCTCCTACCTTTATATATGCATTCCAAAGACCGGTCGGGTCACCGGCTTGCGTAGGAACATCAAACGTGTAGAATCCGTTCATACCTTGTGTGGAAATCATTTTGGTATAGAACTGCCCTTTCGGATTATAGATTTCGAGTGCTACGGGATGTTTGTCCGGTATCCTCTTTTCCCGGTCTTCCAATATGAAGGAGATGTGTAGTGTATCTCCCGGTCGCCATACGCCTCTTTCACCATAGATGAATCCTTTCAGTCCTTTCTGAATCTCTTTTCCTCCTACATCGAACCGGCTGACAGACTGTTCTTCACCGTCTACCACGCGAACATAAGCCTTTTGTTTCTCCGCTTCTGCCACAACGATGAAGGGTGTTCCTTTTGAACTGATTTCAACAAAACCCTCTCCATTCGTTTCCCCTTTTCCTATGGGTTGCAATTGGAAGTTGTAAACCGTTACCTGTGCTTTTCCTACCGGATTTGTATCCAATATGTTACTTACGGCAATCCATAGTTTATTCAGAGAATTACGTTTCACGATCATTCCCAGATTAGAGGCAAAAACGTTGCAGGCGGCAGCCCGATCCGAATTCATATAATAGGAAGGGTGACAGGGATTATCCCGTTCTTTCCATCGGTATACACTCCAGTCCATTGTTCCGCCGTTATAGTAATAATAGGCTTCGGGCGTATCCCAAACCGCTTCATCCGCTTCGGACAAGGCGCTTCCACTTACTTTCATCAAACCGTCCGGCGTATTATTGTCAGCGAACTTAATATCCTGATTGTCGACTCCGCCGCATGGATAAGCAGAGTATTCCTGGCGGAAAGAGAGTATCACCCGGTAAATGGCTCCCGGTTCCTGACGAATCAATCCGGCAAGGTCTATCGAATAGTTTTCCCAGTTATGAATATCTTTTGAGGTATCTTTGCCCAGCCATAATGTTTTCTTGTATACCAACCGTCCCGAACGGCGTAATTCATTAGCGGAAGCAAGCGAATTGGTTTGCATAAACATCAGCACATTATTTTCAAAGATACGAATCACGCTTAAGTCCACAGCATACAGGTTTACAGCCCGGAATGGGATAATCAGGCTTTTTGAATCGGGCAGGATAGCGGCGGTTGTCAACATCTCTACCTGCGGTTTCAGATTTATTTCGCTGAATGAGATCGAATGTGAAGTTCCCAACGTTTTGCCCTGACTACTTTTTACTCCTTCATGGATGTTGAGCGTCAATTTGCTTAGCTGGTTTGCTTCGAAGTAGATGAATACCCTGTTTTCTTTGATCTGGAAAACGGAAGAAGAAAGCTCCGGAATCTCAATCAACCCTTTCAGGTCCTGTGTATCGGATAAAGGGGCGGAGAACACAACCTCAATTCCATTTTCCGGTTCGTCGATGCGTGTGGCGGACAGAAAGCGGAAACTATCTTTCGCTGGAATCAGAACCTCTTCACTTTGAGTTTGATCGATACGTGCGGGACTGCCATTGGCGGTGATGGTCAGTTGGTAATCCTCCGTATCTCTTGGAACCTGGTTGATACAGAATTGGTATCGGGTAAGATTATCTGTTGGTATAATTTCTACCGGATAACTTTTGTTATTCCCGTCCTTGGCGGTCAATATCTTTTCCACCTCTTCCTTTTTTACGATGTCGCTGAAACATATTTCCCCCTTGATATTTATTTCATCCGGTTGGGCATCTGTGATAGGTAGTGGTTCTATGGAAAGTGTGAAATTGCGTTCCTGTACCCGGAAGGAGAAGTTGAACTCCTTTAATTTCTTGTCCACTTCGACGAATTTTCCAAGTTGGAACGTACACTCATAAAGTGATCCCGGCTTCAGTGTACCTTCTTCGGGTACAAATTCAATGGTATTATTACTCACCCAATATGCCTTCCCTTTCAGTGAAGGTGAAAAACTAAACGGATTTTCCTTTAACTCATTATTTAAGTCTACCATTGGTTGCTCGTGTGTCAGTTCAATACGTATGGTAGAGTTCTGTGAAATAACTCCTCCCGTATAGGCATTTACATACGGAGCATATTCGGCAGAAGGAATGATGTCTTTTTGCGTGCGTGTGCATGATGAAAAACTCACGATCATCAAAAGTAGAAAGAATAGTCCGGTAGCACTACTGCTACATTTAGTTTTTATTTGTCCCATAGCGAAGAGGTTTTATAATTCAACAAACAAATATACTGTTTTTATGATAGATTCTTCTCAATTCTACTTATTTTTGTGAACTCTAATAAGATAGTTTATGGGAAAGAAGAAAGAATATAAAGAAGCCAATCGGCGATTTCTGAAAAACCTGTCTTTTCAGGAAGGTGTTTTTGCATTGCCGTGTGGCATCTATTATAAAATACTGGAGACCGGTGAAGGTACGGTTTCTCCGGGTGCGCGGAGCATTGTTACCGTGCATTACAAAGGAAGTCTGATTGACGGTCGGGAGTTTGATAATTCTTATGAACGCAGTTGTCCCGATGCTTTACGTCTCAGTGACGTAATAGAAGGCTGGCAGGTGGCACTTCAGAAAATGCACGTTGGGGATAAATGGATAATTTATATCCCTTATACAATGGGATACGGCAATAAATCAGTTGATTCTATTCCTGCTTACTCAACATTGGTGTTTGAGGTAAAACTGTTGGGAGTTGCTTAGAAACAAGAAAGCAACCCTTCAGATTGCTTTCTCTCTCTTGGTAAACAGCCACTTGGAATAAAGTGGACAAACAGGTAAGATAATAATATTAGCTTTTCATTTTTATACTAAATTAAATATTAAAACGCGGAAATACGGATATAAAAGTTCCTTACCAGAACAAATCCGTATCTCCGTGTACCCATGTTTAATAATAATTATTTATGAAGTTTGATGTTTCGGACATCTCCTTCTTTAAAATCAAAATGCTTCAGTTTCATACCTTTCCGGCTACCTACCGTAAGCGACTTCAACGAGAGGGTGCCATTAATCACTTCTATGGTAACATCATCTTCTGTTACTTGAACCGTACCCCATGAATAGCCGTTGCTCCAGAAATAGTTGCCTGGACGGTCTGTTATCTTCATGCTTTTATCAACACCCGAATATTGGAACTTGCTCAAAGCTATGATAGCAGACCAGCTTGCCATGGAGCGAGCGTAATGGTGTCCGCATTCCGATTCACTGAAAGGATTACGTTTTGCACCATCATGACGGCGCCGGATGGCATTGATACAAGTAAGAGCATCTTCTTCCATGCCTTCATAAAGCATTCCAATGGCAGCACAATATTCAAATCCTGTCATGACTTCGGAAAAGTATGGGAATGGAACTTCCAGACGTCCTTTCGGCCAAGAAGCCATAAGTAAACCTGCTTCATCGCCCATTACGTAAGAACGCATATTGTTAAAATGACGGCTGAAGTCTTCCACGAAGTTATATTTCATGATACTCTTCATAGTTGTTTGTATATTCTTCTTATCACCCAGATAACCTAATCCGCACAAGTGAGCCATATATTGTCCAACAAGCTGGTCGACAAGACAACCTTGTCCTAACTGGAATCCCGGAATCTTAACATCAGGGTCGTTCATGTCAAGAAATTCAAATGTCTTCGGATCTGTAATCTTATGTTCATAGTACTCTCCGTTGAACAGATTTTCGTCCATCCATTCGCTTCCTTTCTCAAACAGTGTACGGCATTTCTTCGCAAAGTTTTTATCTTTCATTGCTATTGACATCTTTTCGGCAGCCTTTAAAGCTCCCATATACCAAAAGCCCATTTGAGGATTAGGTCCAAAGTAGTTTACATCCATGGTATTATGTTGCGAACCTTCCATTACTCCATCCTGATTACCATCCCAGCCTTTTTCTATCCAAGCGTATGAAAGGACTTTCTTCACCTGTTCCCAGTTATTTTTCAGAAAATCATTATCTCCGGAGAGTTGCCATTCGCGATATATTTTCATTATACATCCCATTTGCCCGTCTGCAGCCGGATTGTTCCCTTTGCTTGCTTCAGAAAGTGGGAGAGATGCCCTGAAATTCATCAAACCGTTTTCCTTTGTGGCATAGTTGAACTCTACGTCACGCATGGTTTTTGCCAGTTCCCCGAAAAGATAAGGAGTGGCAGTTTCGTAGTTCCATACATGGGTACAAGAACCTTCACACGAACCGAAACGGTCCATTACACCTTCCCATCCCATCATATGACCGCTTGGCAAACGAAATACTGTTTGAGAGCGCAATGTAGCTAGATTGAACAAAGCCGCTTCTTTCACCACCTCCGGATAAGAAGTGCCGAGCAGTGCATTAATGAACGACAATGTCTTATTTTCTAATTCGGGTATTTGTGGAATGATAGTTTCCGCTGCTTTCCAAGCATCAGGATATTGATTGCTATAATAGTTGCCTACTACAACAGAAGACCAAGCTTTCCTGTTCGGGAAACTCCATGTGATATAAAATGTAAATGTTTCAGTACTTTGTGGAGCTATTGTCTTATTTACAGACAATGAAGCCATAGGATCTTCATCTTCCTGCTTACTTCGTTCGGTCAGCATACCATCCGCACTAAAATCATCCCAAAAGTTGAGAATGCTATTGTTCCAGTTATCGGCTTTTGACGAAGTACGGTAAGTCACGCCATTAACTGCCTGAGTGGTAAGCGCAACAGTTCCCCATGCCGAATCATCCTTATCTACACCATCCGAATAAAGGTATATTCCTTTTATATTGTTGCTTTCAACATACTTGTTCTTGTTGTTCTTTGCTCCTGTAGGAATGTAATCACCTTTCCAGTCTGTACGGAATTTACTTCCGTCCTTACCTATAAAGTTGCGTATCGAACCACAGATTGATACATTCATCGGTTGGTCGGTAGTGTTTGTAACTTCATACGAGAGTACGGCCACAGGCAATCCGCTGGCATCGGCATCGCCAGGAATAAACGGGTTAAAACCCTTTACCTTGACTTTTACAGGCAGATTGCTGTCCGATAAAGAAACTTGTCCGAAAGGGTATGCCGCCTCGAATGAAGCTTGTTCAAAACGCGGAAGACCATGATGATTGACAGGACGTCCTTCATAATGCAAATATTCATGCGAATATAAAGGTCCTGCCAGCAATGTGGTAGTCGCTTTCTGGTTTTGCGGTTTGGCATAGATTGCAAAGAAAGGGGCATTGTTCCCTGTGGTTACTGTGCTGTATTTCTTTGCCGGGACATTCATTATTTCCCAGTCGCGTAGTTCTCCACGCCCTCCGAGCGATACTGTACCAGTTCCGATACCTCCTAAAGGTAACGCAATTTGGTAAAGATGTTCCTTGTCATATTTCTTTAATACAGGCCATTGTTGCGGCTTCCATTCTTGAGCCTGGACCGTAATAATACCGGAAAGCAATGCTCCGGTTGCAATTAAATAGAGTTTATTCATATCGTAAATATAGTTTTATGTGAGTTCACGATTAGATCAACCGTATCAAAATTCCAATATCCTCTTATTAGAATTTAATGGTAATATTTTTTTATTTCCCAAATGGGTTTGTACGGTAAAGATAACTAATTTAGTGATTATAACAAATTTTGTTACAGTTACCATAGGCTTTTACTTCTACCTTCGCCCTAAACTCCTGTAAATGATCAATAAGGATGGAATGTTGTTATTGTCGGATTCAAATAGATTGGCAATATTTGCATAAACTCATAATTATATGAATAAGGAGGGGTGGCTAAAAGTCGGGGTGGTAGGTGCGCCTATCTGTGCATATATTATGCTTGTGCATTTACCTACCACCTCCCCCTACGGGTACTCCTCCTTCCCGAAGGAGGAGAATAGAGATACCACCGACTTGTAAATTACCACTAAATTTGAAGAAGAACCTTCTTGCTTTGCTTTTTCTTCTGGTATAGAGAATAAAAATCCCCATAACCTTATCAGTTACAGGGATTTAATATGTTGTAATTGTTATAATTACTTGCTCAAAGCCTGAGCTACGTCAACCGCACAAGCTACTGTACAACCTACCATCGGGTTGTTACCAATTCCCAGGAATCCCATCATTTCTACGTGAGCAGGAACTGATGAAGAACCAGCGAACTGTGCGTCAGAGTGCATACGACCCATAGTGTCCGTCATACCATAAGAAGCAGTGACACAGCATCCCTGTAATTTAATCAAATCAATCGTAAATGATTGTTTTACAGATAAATATTGAAATATTTTAAAGAACGCTCCAGATTATAAATCTCTCTGTTTTGAATAAATGGTCGTGAATAAGTCACAAACCTTATATATTTAGTAATGCTATTACTTCATTTCTTAGTTTTGGTAAATGATTAATAACCATACTCCAAAATATATCTACTGATAGGCTGTCATAACCATGTATGATATAGTTTCTGGCATCAACAATTTGGTGCGAATTAGTTATGGCTATCTCTTTATCAACTTTTAGTATTTATTCATAGCTTCGCCAATAATCTCTATGTTTCTTTTCGATGGCTCGCCTAAGACATAGGTTACTATAGAAGTCATCATAAATTTTAGGAGTATTGCCAAAGAAACTTTCTACTTCTTCAATAGCAGTTAGAATATCTTGCAAATGTTTCTTTATTAATTCATCCATAGATTAAAGTTTTAGTTGCATCCGCATTCTTCTTCAAATATGGATTCTTAATAGTCTGTTCTTCCAGTAAGTCTACTTTTCTACCAAATAAATTTTCTAAAGCATATTTGAAATCAAAAAAATTATCAAAGTAATCGCTTACTTCTGTCTTATTAAAATCGACAACTAAATCAACATCGCTGTTCTCACTTAAACGATTAGTAAGAACAGAACCAGAGACAAACAGTTTATGCACCTTATGTTTTTTGCATAGGTCAATAATCTTCTGGATATTATTTTCAATCAACTTCATAGGTGTATCTCCTTTCAACGCAAAGATAATTAATGCTTAAAAAATAACTTGTGCAACTTTTGAATGCTCACTCTACAACAAACTTTCTGCTCTTTAAGAGCTAAATACACAATTGAAGTGCATTGATTGCAATTATTTTTTCTTTTTTCACCATTTATAATTCTTCAATTTCTTTTTGGGTTAATCCAGACGCTCCAATTATCAGTTCCATTGAGGCCCCCGATGATTTAAGATAACGAGCGACTTCCATAGCCTTTTTTTTCTCACCTTCTTCTCTTCCTTCTTCTCTTCCTTTCTCCAAGCCCTTTTCCATACCTTTCTCCAATCCTTTCTTTTCCGCCGTAGATATAACACTATACCAGTCACGGAAATTTTTCAGACTGTCCCAATACTCACTCAATTCAGTCTTGGTAAACTTAGCTATCTCGGCAGTTTCAAAAAGACGATCAAAAACTCTGTTCTGTAATGCTCTAGGACGTTCAAGCAAAGAGGCAAGGTTACGCAGAACAAAAAGCCACTTGTCAAACATACTTTCCAACTCATCCTCAGTCTTATTGAATTTGGGCATCTCAAGATAGACAAAGGTAAGTTTGTCATAGAATACCTTGTGCGTATAAAGGTCTACAAGTTTCACCTCATGATGGAAATACTCCTCATCAGAATTGTCAAAAGAGAAATTCAGAATACCCACTACATAAACAGCCTTCAACTCATAATCCCACTCTCCCCGTTTAGCCTGTTCACGAATGGGAAAGGTGGAGTAAAAGACACTGCGGTCCTTGAAGAACTGCTGTTCACCACGCTGCATCTCAACCAGGAACTTCTCTCCCTTCTCATTCTCACAATAAACATCAAATACGGCTCGACGGTCATATTCCTGTGTTCCGAGATGCTCTGCATTAAGGTAAGTTACATCCTTGATTACTTCCTCCTTGAACAAGAGCGCATTTAAAAAGCTAATTAGCAACTCCTTATTCATTGCTGTTCCAAAAAGCAATTTAAATCCAAAATCGGTATATGGATTTACATATTTATCCTGAATTCCTTCTGTTCCCATGTATTTTCTATTTTTATAATTTCAAAATCAAATCGCGGAAATGCCCTATTGTATAACCAACAACATGAGAGACTGTTTAAAATGCCTCAATAAACCTTCCCGACACTTATGTACAAAAGTAGCAATAATCAGGTAAAAATCAAGCAGAAAGAGACTATTTTAACAGAGAAATAAAAAGTAACCAGACTCAGTTATTTGCTATTCATACGACTTCAATGATCATCATAGCTTAAAACAATTTTTAGCCTTAATTCATTCAACAACCCTGTATCTAATATACAATGCACTATTCTTCCAAATATTTTTATCTCTATACGATTTTGCTTGTGACCTTTCCCATAAAGTGATATATTATTTTGACATAAAAAATAGCTATAACTTTTTGGATCTTCCAAAATGTTTCCGTAATTCTGGAAGATTTTCCTTAGTGCTTTATACAAAGGACTTTAGGAGAATTACCCATTTTTGAGGTAATGATTTGGCAACCGTACCTATTTCTGCGCTTTGCTGTGAGTTGCTTTCATTGTTACTCGTCTTGACACAAAGGTATGAAGATTTTTCTATTCACACACAATCTTCAAAGAAAAAAGAGTGAGAAAAGTGTACTTACAAATCAATATAAGGTATTTATTTTTATATCTGAATTTACTTGCTCGTATCTTGTTATATAGTAGTATTATTGCTTAGTTAATAATTTTTATTGTTTACATACCATTTAACAGTTTCATTTAATCCTTCTTGAAAAGAAACCAATGAGGAATAACCCAATAACTGCTTTGCCTTATCTATTGAAGCAAAAGAGTGGGGTATATCACCAAGTCTATATGCCCCATAAATAGGATTTATATCGGAAATTGAAAAATCGTATTGAACCAAACATGATTTTATTTCATTTGCTAACTTGTTGATGCTTGTTCGCCCTCCACCCGCAGTATTGTAGATTTGGTTTACCGCTTGAGTGTTTGTTGTATTTAATGCAAGCATGTTCATATGAAGCACATTGTCAATGTAAGTAAAATCTCTAGTATTCAATCCATCACCATTTATCTTTGGCTGCTTGTGATTTAGAAATTGCTTTATAAACAATGGTATTACAGCTGCATACATACTGTTTGGATCTTGTCTTCTTCCAAACACATTAAAATATCGCAGTCCTATATATTCTATTCCATAGGTTTTAGCAAATACATCAGCATATAACTCATCAACATATTTAGTCAATGCATATGGGGATAAAGGTCTTCCGATGTTATCTTCCTTTTTGGGCAAATCAGTATTATCACCATAGGTAGAGCTACTAGCTGCAAATATGAATCTTCTTATATTGCTGTCTCGGGCTGCTACTAACATATTTAGGAATCCACCAATATTTACATCATTGGTAGTTATTGGGTCATTGATACTTCTTGGTATGCTTCCAAGTGCTGCTTCATGAAGAACATATTGAACTCCGTTGACAGCTCTTACGCAAGTCTCGAAATTACGTATATCGCCTTCTATTAGCTTAAAATTTAGTGGATAACCATCAATTAGGTGCTGAATATTACTCATGTGCCCTGTTGAAAAATTATCAAGGCATACAACATCATATCCATTGAGAACTAGATGTTCACAGAGATTTGACCCAATAAAACCAGCACCACCAGTTACTAATATCTTTTCCATAAAATCTCAATTTCAAAACCACTCACTAATATCTCTCTTAGAAACGCCCCAAGGAATTTTTTCCTCTTGATTAGGCAAACAATACCTACAACAAGGGATGGGACGATTTAGAAACTCAACAATTTCTTCAATATCTTTTGCTTTGAAAATGTCGATTGAATTTTTATCAGATGTATCAAACGCATCAGATTTGTAATATTGTTGAAAATATTTTGCCTTAAACGGTACAACGCACGATGATAGTCTGCCATTTTCAAGCACTATACAACGAGCCTTCCAGAAGCAGTTTTTGAAATTTTCTTCAACGTCCTGACTTCCGCTCAAGTCTCTTCTGTTCTTGAACCAGTTTTTATTTTCCTCTCCCTGAGATTTAATTAAATATAATTTCGTGCCAAACAACTTGACTTTGCGATTGATTTCATCCCAATTCAAGTCAATAGGATACATAGTGATACTTATTATCGTATCTGTTTCAGCGCATAATTGATAGAACTTATCAGGCATTGAACTTAAAAGCACTCCATTAGTACATAAGTATTTTTCTCCAGTCACATATTTTGCTGTTAAGCGGACAATATCATATAGGCGAGGGTGTAAAAGTGATTCACCACCCATTAGCTCAAAACAATGAATATGACCCTGAAGCAATTCATGAAGACGTTTCAAGTCTCTCTCAAAAGTATTTATATCCAAAAATCCTTTTGAAGCCAATGGGGAGAAATGGCCACAGCATTTACAGTTTAGATTGCAATGGTCAACTATATCTACGATAAATCGAATTTTATCTTTCTCTATAATCATGTTCGTTACAATTACTTAATAAATGACTTTGTCAAATATAGATTTTAACTTAGGCATCGATTGAATATTTAATATCTGTTCGGGCGGTATATGAGCTTCCTCAGCTATTTTTATTGCATTATTGATATTTTTAAAGCTATTCAATGTATGCGTGTCTGAATCTAACGAAAAGATAATCCCCTTTTTGACAGCATATTCTATATGCTCAGGCGATAGATCCAACCTATCGGGATCTCCGTTAATTTCAATTACAACTGAATTCTCTTTACAGGCATCTATTATCATTTGAATATCCACATAGAGGCCAACCTTTTTTTGATAAATTCGTGATTGTGGGTGAGCTAAAATATTGGAATTAGGATTTTCAATGGCTTTAATCAAACGCCTTGTCGCTTCCTTTTTACTCATAATTTCATTCCTATGAGCACCAATAATTAAATAATCAAGTTCCTTGAAAATTCCATAATCCATATCTAAAGTTCCGTCAGCAAGTATTTTACATTCAAGACTTTTTAGTATTGTGAAATTTTCATCCTTAGATAATGAATTTATAATAGAAATCTGCCTCATGATTTTCTCCGAGTCAACTCCACCGACACTTGATGAATGATCGGATATTCCGATAAACTTCCGGTTGTACAACTTAGCTAAATTGGCTATCGCTTCTATTGACAATCTTCCATCACTAAAAGTAGTATGATTATGGAAATTACCCAATATAATTTCATTACAAAATAATTCAATTAGCTGAGTTTGTTTACTGGGTATTGAACGATATTGCAATGGGAAATTCTTTACATCTTGATTTTTCACAAAATAACAGTATAAATTGGCATAATCCTCTCCATATCTATTCGCAGCCGCATCAGACTGGAAATAATCTATGAGTTTATTCCTTGACGATATTTGATATTTATTAAAGATAAACTTTAACTCTTCGATCGGGATATACTCGGGCATAATCAGCAACCAAACCCATTTGGGTAAAGATACAATTTTATCCTCAATAAATTGTATTTGTCCGGTTGCTATATATTCATCAATAAACGTTTTTTCCTTATCTGTAAAAATTGTTTTTTTTGTATCATATAACTCTACATCAAAGTTTTCATCACTTATGTTTTTGATTTTATTTAGTACGGAAATTGCGAAATCACATAAGCCTACCTCTCCAGTAAAGCGACTAAGCCTTTGAAGATCTAAAAATTTATAGTAGAGTTTTTTCTTTAGTATATTCATTCCTATATCCTGATGGTTTTTATAAATATAGAGTCTTGGGAAAACACTAAAACATTAAAGCCCTCCAATCCATGTGCAATCTCAAATTTAGGCAATTCGGGTGAAAAAGCGAATCCCACAGAAAAAGGCGATGAATAAACTACATTGTCAATCTGTTTATACATTCCAAAATGAGTATGACCATATAATATCACCTTAACCTTTTCGCTATTTTTAATTATAGCGTTAAACTCTGACCTGTTCTCTAACAACTTCCTATTTAGCCAGCCATCTTGATTAACCGGAGGATGATGAAGGACTATGGCCACAGGACCATTGCTGGATTTTAGCAGCCTCATAAGGACATCAGGGTTGAAATAGCCTCTTGATATATCTGGCACTGCTGAATTGAGCATTATAAAATTCCATCCACAGAGCTCAAACTTTTCGCAAATTTTGTAGTAAGATGGTTTATATCCTTGATAAAACATCTCTAAATTATCGTGATTCCCTGGGCAACAATATGTCGGAACACCGGTTTCTTCAAAAGCTCTATCAATATATTCATAAGTCCATTTACTGCCATCGTTAGACAAATCTCCACTGACTATAATGCCATCAAGACCATCCAATTCCTTTATCTTTTGGATGGCTTTCTGAAAATGTTCATGGGTATTAACGCCCCATATTTCGGTGCCATTTTCAGTAAGGTGAATATCACTAATATGCACTATCTTCATAATTCTAAGCATTAGCTAATAAATCATCCATAGTTAGTGCACTAACATCAAACTTCTCAAGATCTGCAATCTTAGAAAATAGCATTATTCTCTCAACAAGATGGTCATAGTCTTCCGTGAACTCAGGATATTTCAATCTTGCCTCATGCTCTATGGCGTCAAATATTCGTTCTCTATTATTTAGAAGATGCAATGTGGCATATTTCTCCTCGTCCTTAACTAAAGGAGGAATTGAAGCGAGTTCTAATCTCGTACCTTTCGGTATATATACATCTATGACATCTGTGCACGCAAGGGCAAAAGAGTATTGTATCTTACTTTTTAGGATTACTGATTCCAGAGATGTTACAGCTAACGAAACATTTTGAGGAGTTACATAATCATTGAATAGATAAATAATATCACGTAATTCATTGGGTAATTTGCTAAAAGTTTCGGATATAATATTTTGAGGTATTTTTTTATAAAAAGAGGCGGCTATTGCACCCGCTATACTTGCCTGCGTATCTGCATCACCACCTAATGAGACAGCAAGCCTTACTGCATCCTCAAAATTGTCGGAATGCAAGAAAGCTATAATTGCCTCAGGAACACTTCCTTGGCAACTCGAATCAAATGAATATATTTCACGTATTTGATTTAAGTCTCGACTTAAATCATAATTAAAAGTTTTTTCTATATATGCTTTAATATTCTGTTTAGAAAAGCCTTTGTACGCTAAAAACACAGCAACTGCAACAGCCTGTGCTCCTTTAATCCCTTCGAGGTGATTGTGTGTAATGGATGCAGATTGTTCTGCCAGGTTGAGAACATCATGTAAATATTCACATGCCACGCCTATACTGCTAACTCTCATTGCAGATCCATTGCCCCAACTGTTATAAGGTTGAGGATTTTCACTTCTAAGCCAGCACTTGAAAGCATGTCCAAATCCTACATTGATATACTTATTTCCCCAAATATGTAATATCGAAGTTAAGTTTTCATTATTATTCATAACCCATTGTGCAACACCTAATGTCATTACAGTATCGTCTGTATATGTACTCTGTTGACTAAATAATGGGAACTCTTTAGATTTTATTCGAGAGCCATTTAGCTCGTATGGTGAACCTATTATATCTCCGGCAATAGCGCCAATTATAGGTAGCAGATGATTGTTAATCTTTTTTGTCATAACTAAATTTCTCATTAACCTTTTCTCTGATTACTTTAAGAATGCTTTCAATAGCTTCATCATTTCCGGGAAGCATAGTTTCACCTTTCTTTACCTGCATCAATTTATGACAAAGGTCGGCAAAGGCAACCGGACTAATAGACATACAGGCTGGCACAATGGTAGGTATATTCAAATCGTTGATATTGTTAGTTTGTTCAACTTTTCTATATGAACAACCGGAAACGAATGATATAGCCGGGATGCCAAGATATGCAAGTTCACTTAAAGTGTTACGCCCTGACCGTGTAATTACAAGTCCAGCGTTACAGTAATACTGTACGGCAGGTATAATTTCGTCGTGAAGCACAACATTTTCGGAGCTGTTATTTCGATTCAAGACATTGAATATGTTTTGGCTTGAACAAACTATATGCATCGTATATTGCGGAAGTAATGAGGCAACTTTTTGACAAAGTTGTCCGATTGTAATTGTTGAATCAACAAACTGTTGTTCCACATTAACCGTACCTCCGCCAAGTACACAGTATATGTTATTGGTAGGAACATTCTTGATTCCAATTATTTCAGGACGAATAATTGTGCTTATTGAAAGGAACTCATTGTATCTCGAATCCTTATCGATACGTCTTAATCCATGGACTATTGCCAAGTCGCTCAATGAATAAAATTCATTAAAAAAGTCCATAGCCTCTTTATAATTATTAGAATTAACAACATCGGCAGGATTAAGCAATGCTACAACCTTTATGCTCGGATGTGAAATCTTGATTGACTTTATCATCAAGGGCTCGCCATCAACAACAATTAAATCCGGAGTGAACTCTCTAATGCAATTATGGATATATACACCCATTTTATTTGTAGGCAATAAGCCTATTGAACAATAGTCCATAGGAGTTACCTCGTTCAAATTATTATAGTCACGAGAATACAAATACTTGTTGCCTTGTAGATAGCTAATTATTTTAACATCATATCCGTAGCTGTCTCGTAATGTTTCTAAGATAGAAACGCCCGACACAACCCGTCCAAGTCCCGGAAAACCTCTAAGTATGCCTAATATCTTTTTCATGATTCTACAGTTAAAATCTTATAGATTTCCGAGATTGAGTACCTTCTTAATTGATGAGCATCGGCAGACAAAGACGTTCCTCCTTGATTAACTGCAAAAGCATATTTGTAATAAGGTGAAACACATTGTTGAATGTAGGCATTGTTTGCTCCATAAGGATAAGCCAAACAGTCAGACGAGCCAAATAGACTATCTATCTGTTCTTTAGATTGTTTAATTTCATTTTCCAATTCAATATCTGTCAATTTCAAGAAGTTATAATGATGCACTCCATGTGAGGCAATCTCCCATCCTTGATTATTCAAAGTTGAAAGCTCATCCATGTTGAGATGTCTTCTCATCTTGGAGTCTTTATTATTCCATTTATTGTCATGGCCGATTAAAGATGTGCATATAAAAACAGTTGCGCTAAAACCATACTTGGACAATATTGGTAAAGCATGATTATATAATCCGACATATCCGTCATCAAATGTACAGACAATCCAAGATTGTCGTTCCTTAGGAGGCATCGACAAGTAATATCTCATTGAGCACAAGCCCATGCCATGATTATATATGAAATCTACGAACTGCCAGAATACATCTATCGGTGTAGTGATACTGTCATGCACCTCTCCTTGAACATCATGTAAACCAACCGAAAGGATATTATCGCCATCAAAAGCACAACGCACTTCTTTCGATGGTGATTCAAGTAATTTATACCATAGATCTTTAATGGCATTGGAATCAGACGATTTCAGAAGGTTATCTCGAAGCTGTTCGCTTCTGGGCGCAAGTTTTTTATCGTTTATGAGGGCTAAGATACCTTTTAGCATAGAAGCCGGGGTATTATCATCAAAGAAGAACTCGGGGAAATCGCAATGCAATTTCTCAAAGATGTAGCCAGTTCTGGTGCTAATGAAGCCTACGCCATTTTCTAATGACTCTATGACGGAATTGGGATGGCCTTCACATACAGATGTTTGAACGTACAAATCCCAATTCTTCATTAGCAATGAAAGCTCAGATCTGCTGACACGCCCATGAAAAGTTATATGGTCTGAGATTTCAAAGTTGTTTATAATCTTTATATACGACTCATATAAATCCGCATCAACCTCACCGACTAATTCCAAATTGATCTCAATACCACCTTCCTTTGCAAGTTTCACCATTGAAAGAAGGTTTGCTGGAAAATACGATGATAATCTTCTCCAGCGATAACGGCCCGGTGCTGAACGACGGCTATAAAGACGGCGCTGCCGAAAAAGTGGGTGAGCATAAACCTGCCGGTGGATTGCGCGGGGGAAAGTATAGTCTCTTTGACGGCGGAACCCACATCCCGTTATTCGTCTATTGGAAAGGAACGATTTCTCCCGTTATATCGGATGCGTTGATTTGTCAAATGGACCTGATAGCTTCGTTGGGCAAATTGGTGAACGCTTCCTTGCCCGAAGGGCTTGACAGCCGTGAGTATCTGGATGCTTTTATGGGCAAAAAACTTCAGGCGCGTGAAAATCTAGTTGTCGAAGCGCAAGGCCGTATGGCGTATCGTCAGGGCGACTGGATGATGATTCCACCGTATCGTGGGCAGGAAAGAAATCTTACCGGCAACGAACTGGGTAATTTGCCCGAATATGCCTTATTCAATCTTAAAGAAGATAAAGCTCAGCAGGAAAACAGGGTTGCGGGAAACGAACCGTTGCTGGAGGAAATGAAAGAGAATTTCTTTACACTGACAGCCGGTTATTATAAGAGTGAAGTTGAAGAAGAGCCGTTGAAGTAATTGGGCTTGATGGTGCGGATTGTTTCCTGACGGTAGATAAAGTGTTCCATTACTTGATTTTGAAGTGACAACTTGCCTTGTGCACACTTGGATTAGGTATCTATCTCAGTACAGTTTGTATCCAACTCGCTCGGAAGCATTCCGAATTCTTTTTTAAAACATATACTGAAATATTTCGGATCGTTGAATCCGACTGCATAGGCAATTTCGGAAATACGTGGATTGCCTTTTTTCTTTAACATCTCGTACGCTGTCTTTAATCGAATATCTTTAATGAGGTTTGATGCAGACATTCCTGCCAGTGATTTCAATTTCCGGTGCATTGTTGATTTACTTATTCCCATCAGGTTTGCAAGTTTGTTTTGGTCAAATTCGGTATCTACATAATTATTATTTATACATTCTAAGATTGATTTCAGGAAAATTTCATCATGTGTCGTATAATTCAGCGCTTGCGGTTCAAAAGCAGATTGTTGTTTAAATAAAGTCCTGTTTTGAGCTCTGGTATTTAACAAATTTGTAATTCGTGCTTGCAGTCTACTGACAGAAAAAGGTTTTGTCAGGTATGCATCGGCACCAGATTCATACGCATTGACAGCATCTTCGTCGGATATTTTGGCAGTCAGCAGGATGATTGGTATGTGACTGAATTCGATGTCTTGTTTTACTTTCCGGCATAATTCATATCCGTTCATCTCGGGCATCATGACGTCCGACACGATTAGACTAATATCTTCCTGTGTCATCACTTCTATGGCTTCTTTTCCATTTGTAGCAGTATAGATATTATATCGTTTAGAGAGCATATTTTTTAAGAGCAAAAGTAAATCCTGATTATCTTCTACAACGAGAAGATTGTACAAAGTGTCATTATCCGAAAGTTCTTCTACAATATCTGTAGTCAGAAACGCATCGTTTTGCTGGTTGTTTTCATTGCGTTCATCATTCGTGTAGTCGGCAGACGTTATTGGGAATTGTATGGTGAAACAGACTCCCTTGCCGGGATAATTTTCCACATTGATTTCTCCTTTATGTAAGGTTATCAGATCTTTTACTAATGAAAGACCGATACCGGTGCCTATTGTATTATATTTCCTGAAATCTCCGTCGTAGAATCGTTTAAAGAGGTTCTTCATAGTACTTTCGGAGAGACCGTTACCATTATCTTTCACTGAGATGCGGGCATATTTTTCATCTTGGATATATGAAAGATGAACCTCGACAAGAGCGCCTTCTTTATTATATTTTAGAGCATTTGATAATAGATTGTAAAGTATTTTGTCTAATTTGTCTGCATCATAATATACTTCTCTTTCGTCGGTTTCATTTATAAGAGTGATATCAATATTTTTTTGTTTCATCAAAGGCTGGAAACTTTCTATATTTTTTGCAATAAAATGAGACAAGTTATGTTTGGAAACCTGAAGCCGAAGATTGCCGGTTTCTGCTTTTCTAAATTCCAGTATTTGTTGAATGAGCCTTATTAGCCTGTTGGTATTAGTAGTTATGACATCATATTCCCGCTGGGTTATGAGTTTACGGATTTCTTCCGTTGCCGCTGCAATAATGGTGATAGGTGTGAAAAGTTCGTGTGTAATGTTAGTAAAAAAACGTAGTTTAGCTTGGTTTACCTCATCGTTCTTCTCTCTTTCAATTTGCTGAATATGTATTTCAGTCCGTAACTTTAATCGTTGTTTAATGGAGTGATAGATATACATAATAAAAGATAAGATCAGGCAGGTGTATAGAAGATATGCCCACCAAGTTTTCCATAATGGGGGAATAATGGTGATTTTTAAGAATTTTGTTGTTTCATTCCAATTACCATATTCGTTTGTTGATTTCAATTTGAATTGGTAGACACCTGCGGGGATATTGGCATAGTGGGCAAACCGTTTGCCGGAGGTTGTATATTGCCATTCCTTGTCATATCCTTCTAATTGGTAAGCATACCTGACTTTATTGGGGGCAGTGTATATCATTGGGGCGAATTCTATCGTGAAATTGGAATAATTATGTGGAATCCTGATTTGTTCAGAGAATCCGGGTATTAACGGGCATATTTTTTTCCTGTTGATAGAATCGAGTGATGAAATAGAATGGTTGTCAAGTTTTAAATCTGTGATAAAAACATTGCTGTTTCTTTCCGGGGTATTTATTTCCGAAGGAAAAAAATGTATATACCCTTGGTGTGTGCCGAAATATATTTCTCCTTGTTCTGTTTGGCTGACGGCTCCGGGAAGAAATGTGTTATCAGGAAGTCCGTTACTTTTATTGTATAATCGGAAACTGGAGTTTTTCAGGTTGTTCGAAGGATAGAATCTGATGAGGCCGATATTACTTCCCAACCATAAAGTTCCTTCTTTGTCTTCAGTGATGCTGGTGATCAGGTCAGTAGGAAAATCTGTTATTTGATTAATTGAGACAAATTTATCTTCATTTTCGTCATAGACACACAGCCCTCCGCCATCTGTACCTGCCCATATATTTTTTTTATTGTCTTGATACAGGTATTTTACATTTGCTGCTGCTAGTAATCCATTTTGGATATTGTATTTTTTTATTTGTTTCACCTTTAAGGTTTGTGGGTCAATCTTTATTTGGATAATACCATCAGAAGTCGTTCCTGCCCAGATTGTACTATGATTGGATTGTATGATCGTGTTATAGTCATTCTTTTCATTTAATACCATAATTTCTTGTTGATTATTTGCATCCTGATGGCAGATAAAGTTTTTACCGGTAATCCAATAACCTTCAAATTGGGATTCGATAACCTGATAAATGGGTTGTCGGAATTTGGTTGATTTTTTGATTTTCATAGGTGGCTGCTCAGATAGGTTAGGGTGGTAAACATATAGTCCGTTTTGGGTACCTAACAGAATGTTCCCGTTGACGGAAGATTGCACCATCGAATGAATTCTGGTGAAAAAATTGATACTGGAAGACCTGTCAAGACTTTGATAAGTTCGTATTTCTCCAGTTTTTGTATTCAGGATAGCCAACCCGCTGGTCCCGATACCTGTCCATATTTGCTGTTGCTTGTCAATGAGCAGACTTCTTACCGAATTCGATTGAAACAGACTACGAATTTTAGGCATTTTATCAGTCTGGAATCCCAGATATTTTGTTTTAACATAACAGATACCTCCTCCCAAAGTGCCTATCCAGATATTCCCTTGTTTGTCGTTGATCAAGGCGTCAACTTCGTTGAAAGGAAGTGCTTTAGGAGTATCTGAAGGGTATATATTGTTCCACTTTATATCACTTTGCTGCGAAGACACAGTAGTGATACTGATTCCTTTTCTTGTACCGAACCAAAGTGTTTTTGTTTCTTTGTTTTCGGTAATTGCGTAAATATAATTGTCGGAAATCTTATTTGTCGGGTCTTCGGCGGAAAAAGTAATCCAACTCAGTTTCTTCATGTCGTAGGGGTGTTGTAATAAGGTTATTCCTTTACCGAAGCTACCTATCCAGATCCGATTTTGTGAATCTTCAAAAATGACATGTGCTGAATTATATTCATTTAACTGCGGGTATTCTATCCATTTTTTATCTTTCGGATGATATCTGAAAAGTCCTTCCGACCAAGTGCCCACCCAAATGTTTTGTTTACTGTCGACAAGCATCCCTTTGATTGTTTTGTCTAGTATTTTATGGCACGAATCCTTTTCCAGACAATAATTGTATAAGCCGTTGTTAGTTCCGACCCATATTTCTCCTTCTGCGGTTTGGGTAATGCTGGCAATATAGTTTCTAGAAAATTGCGGATGTTTGCTTTTTATTATATGCCCTGTTTTTTTATTCAGGATATTGAGTCCTTCATTTGTACCTATGTAGAGATTTTTTTGTTCATCTTCTTTCAGACAAGTGATACGGTTGTGTGTTAACAGATTAAAATTGTATACGTTAGAACGGTATTCGGTAAGGTCATATCCGTCAAATTGATACAATCCTCCGGTGGTGGCAAGCCATATAAATCCGTCACTGTCCTGATACAGGCTCAATATTTCATTGTTGGGTAGATTGTCCAAGTGGGACACTTTCTCAAACTGGAAATTCTGTGCCTCTTCCGAATAAATATTCTGTCGGAATATAATTATTGTAAGAATGAACAATATCAATATTCTCATTGTATTTATAAATGTGATTTTAGACAAAGGCACGATTATTAAGCTAAATTTACCAGTTTTTATTAATTGAATTTACTCTATGTTAAAACGAGACCCACGGGTCCCCTATTTCATGCAGGCGCTTGGTCAGGATGTTTGTGAAGCTCTTGATAAGTTCGGGATGTTCAGAAGCGACATTTTTTAATTGATACGGATCCTCCCGGTTGTCGAAGAGAATCGTTTTAGTGATTCCTTTTTTGGCAGATTTTGCCAACACAAATGTGTAACGGTTGGTTCGTAGGCCTCGCATATTTCCTTTTGACAGACTTTCCCCGGGCTTTATGTAGAGGGCAAAATCCGGGCGTTTATTGTTTTTTCCCAGTAAAATACTGCTGTAATCCTTGCCATCTATATTTTGTGGAATTGCTTTTTCCAATCCAGCCAGTCCTAAAAGTGTGGGCATTATATCCGGACTTCCTAAATGTAATGGTTCTATGCCGGGACGAATCCGTTCCGGCCAGCAAATGATGAAAGGAATGCGGAAAGATTCTTCGTAATAAACTACTTTTTGCATCAAACCGTGACTTCCTAACATTTCTCCATGATCAGCGGTGAATACGACAATTATGTTTTCTTTTTGTCCGGAAGCTTCTAAAGCTTTTAGAATACGACCGATTTGTTCATCGACTCCTGTGACGCAGGCGAAGTAATCTTGTACGGAACGACGACCGGCATCTCCTTTGTTGTCTTGCGGGACATTGGGACGGACCAACAGTTTTTTTGCCGGAATGTTTTGATATAGATTCTTATATTTTGATGGAACTTGGTTATATGGCCCGTGTGGCGGATTTATAGAAACAAATAATGCCCATGGCTTTGACTGTTCTCGTTTCTTGGCAGTTCCTTTGGCTGTGATAAAATCAATTGCTTTATCTGCTTCAAATTCAGGTCCCCATTTGTGGGCGTATGTCGTATCGTTTACTGTTGCATCGTTTATCCAATAGTAGGGATTCATGTGACGGTTATGGCAACCATATGAACACCAGTATTCAAAGCCGTGTCGTTTTGCTCCTTTGGGTGTATATGTATCCCATACGGCATTCTGCCATTTGGAGGCAACGGGGCCTTCCGGTGCATCAAGATGCCATTTGCCGATGTATCCGCAATAATATCCACCGGCTTTCAGTACGTCGGATATGCAAGTTTCATCTTCACGAAGATAAGTGCCGAATTGATTGGCATAGGTGTTGCAGTTTGTGCGGATGTGATTGTTATGAGGATATTTTCCTGTCATCAGCATACCTCTGTAAGGACTGCTCAGAGGCATACAACTGACTGCATTCTCGCAATACATTCCTTCCGATGCAAGACGGTCCAAGTTGGGAGTTTTCACCGGGTCCTCGTTCAGGAATCCCAATGACTGCACCCTGTATTGGTCCGGAAAAATAAACAGAATGTTGGGTTTTTTTGATTGTTGCGCTTTGGCAAGGCAGCCTGTTCCAATGCAGGCAAGTGTGATGAATCCGGCTTGTAATATACGTGTGGTCATATTCATTGTTTTAAGGTGTGATTATTTTTGATGTTTTCTTTTCCATTCTCCCGGACTGAAGCAAGACGCTTTGCGGTTTTCCATCAGATCCTTATGTATTTGCCGGGTGACTTCATTCCATACCCCTTCTCCCCATAAGATAGGATTGACAAGACCTTTCTCCCAGGTTTCGATTGCTTTATTCATCTCCCGGCTTTTATTTGGGAGCCGACTTTGCAAATCTTCTGTTTCTTCCAGGTTATCTTTAAGATTATAAAGCTTTTCGCCTACTCCTTTCACGCGTATCAGTTTGTAGTCTCCCATTCGCATAGCTGCCATATCTTCTTTTCTCCAGAATAATTCTGAATGTGGTGCTCCTTTTTTCTTTCCGTTGACGTATGGCATCAGGTTGACACCGTCTAATGGCTTTTTTAATGTTTTTTCGCTGATACCTGCCGCATGGATTGCCGTAGCAAATATATCGAGTGATGAGGTCAGTCCCTCATAATATCCTTTTATTCTGTTTCCATATACCATAAAGAAAGGAACACGGTGCCCACCTTCGAATTTGTTTCCTTTAAATCCTTTCAGAGGATAGTTGCTTGACTGGTTGTTGTGTGCCCCACCGTTGTCGCTCAGGAAAAAAATCAGCGTATTTTCGTACTCTCCAGTTTCTTTGAGTGCATCTATTACGTTACCTATTCCTCTGTCTACTGCCCATGTCATGGCTGCTAACTTTTGTCTTGGGTGTTCTTTGAATCTGTCAAGATCTTCTAGAGTAGTTTCCATGGGTGTATGTACGGCATTAAATGCCAGGTACATCATAAATGGTTTCTGTTGTTTACTTTGTGCTTTGATATATTTGCTGGCAGCGTCAGCGAGTAAGTCTGTCATGTATCCGTCAAAACTCAACTGTTTTCCGTTTAACTGTAAATTGTGTGTACTGCCTGGTTTATCATCTTTCTCTGGTTGATAGAAATAAGAACGGCTTCCGGATATAAACCCGTAGAAAAACTCGAATCCGCGTTTATTAGGGTGATATTCGGGAGCATCTCCTTGATGCCATTTACCGATACAGGCGGTGGTATAACCATTTTCCAGAAAAATATCTCCTATGGTGGATTCTTGCAGTCCGAGCCCTAAAGTATCTCCCAGATTACATTCATATCCGGAACGTTGTTGATAACGTCCGGTCAGTATGCCGGCTCTGGAAGGGCCGCTGACGGTTGCTGATACGTGTGCGTCTCGGAAGATCACTCCATTTTTGGCGAGATTATCAATATTAGGTGTTTGTATGTCCTTACTTCCCATGAATCCGAAGTCATTGTATCCGGCATCATCAAGCACGATGACAAGTATGTTGGGCTTTTCTGTTTGGGATGAAGTTAGACTGTTACAAGCTGTACCCGCTAAAGTGGTAGTGCTGAATAAACATAAAGAAAGCGATGTGAATTTCATGTTTCTGTTTTTTTTTGTTTAGGATACAAAAATCGTGATTTTTTAGTAATGTCAGGTTGAATATCCTGTCAAATAGGATAATTTTCGGTTCAGATTTATGAATATACCGTTATGAATCCCTTTGAATGGGGAATGATTTTGCAATATTGGGTAGGAATATTTTCGTAACAGAATAGGATGAAAAAAATATCAAATTAGATAAAAAACGCATTATGTGGCTTGGGTTGACACGGAAAACGACTTCTTTGATATGATTTTAATCATTGCTTGTTGTTTAATTGTCTTTCTTTGTGCTGTGAAAAATTAATTCTATAAATGCTATGAAATTTAAAGATGTCTTAAGTGGAAAACGGTTACGCACATACGTTAGTATGCCTTTCTTTGTTTTCTTTGTAGGTACACCTTGCTTGTTGAATGCGGAAGGAACACATGGAAATGAAGTGTTGCAACAGAAAACGAAACGGGTGACGGGTACTGTGGTAGACGAAAGTGGGGAACCTGTAATTGGTGCGAATGTGTTAGTAAAAGGAGTTGCCAAAGTGGGAGTTGTGACGGATATAGACGGCAAGTTCACACTAGCTTTGCCTTCGGGTGCGACGACTATTGTTATTTCTTTTATCGGATACGAGGAGAAAGAAGTGAAAGTGAAAGACGGTAAACCGTTGCAGGTTGTGCTGTCGGAAAATGCAGAGTTGCTTGATGAGGTACAGGTGATCGCTTACGGAACTCAATCCAAGGTTTCGGTTACGGGAGCTATGTCTAGTGTCCGTACCGAAGAATTACTTAAGGTGCCCAATGCTAGTATCACGAATGCGTTGGCTGGTGCGATGACGGGAGTTTCGTCTGTACAGAGCATAGGTCAACCGGGAAATGAAGATGCTACCTTATATATACGTGGTAGTTCTACGTTGAGTGGAGACGGCAGTGACGCACCGCTTGTGTTGGTGGACGGGATAGAACGTCCGTTTTCACAGATCGATCCCAATGAAGTGGCAGATATAACTGTTCTGAAAGACGCTTCCGCTACAGCTGTCTTCGGTGTGCGTGGGGCGAATGGAGTTATTTTGGTGACAACCCGTCGGGGAGAACAGGGTAAAGCCAAAATCTCAATATCCAGCAACGTGAGTATTCAGACACCGACCCGTCTGATAGAAAATTGTGATAGTTATCATACTGCTTTATATTATAATGAGAAACTGGATAATGACGGTAGTTCGAAGGAGCGCTTCAGTGATTATGCCTTGAATGCTTTTAGAACCGGTTCTGACCCTGTTATCTACCCCAATACGGATTGGCGTAAGTATATCTTTAAAGATACTTACCTGCAGACTCAACATAATATCAATATTTCCGGAGGTACGGACAGAGTACGCTATTTTACTTCTTTAGGATATTTGTATCAGGATGGTATGATAAAACAGTTTGATAAGTTGGATTATGATAATAAGTTTTCATACAATCGTTTCAACTATCGCGCTAATTTGGATATAGATGTGACTAAGACCACCCTTTTCAAGATCAATATTGGTGGACGGGTAGGTGTCACGCATGAACCTCGCGGGCATTCGGACGGACTTTGGAGACAAGTGAACTGGGCATCCCCGTTTGCGAGTCCGGGACTTAGTAAAGACGGTTATCCTATTGAAATTGGAAAAGGATATTTACCGGTAGCTCTTAAGACAGGTTTGGCTGCATTTTACGGTTTGGGGTATAGCGAGAAGACAAAGAATGACTTGAATATTGACATTGCCGTAGAACAAAAGCTGGATTTTATAACAAAAGGGTTGAAAGCGCATGTGAAAGGGTCGTATAATACGTATTATACGATGACTGTCAACCGTAATTCAAATATGCAGCGGTATACAGCCTATTATGAAGGGACGAAAACGCAACCGGGGGTTGCTATTGATGATCCGGCTTTTAATAAGAATCTTATCTATGAGATTGTCGGGACAAATCAGTCCCTGCAATACAGCGAGAGTTTCGCTAAGGCGCGTAACTGGTATATAGAAGGGGGATTGAATTATAACCGTACGTTTAAGAAAATACACAAGGTCACCGGACTTTTTCTTTATAATCAGAATAGGGTATATTATCCGACTAAGCCTAATGGAGGGGCGATGGATTATCAATATATTCCCCGTAGCTATGTTGGCTTTGTAGGACGTGCCAGTTATGGTTATAACAGCCGTTACCTTGTGGATATTAATGTCGGCTATAATGGCTCCGAGAACTTTGCACCGGGAAAAACCCGTTTTGGTGTATTTCCTTCAGGGTCTGTAGGCTGGGTGGTGTCTGAAGAAAATTTTATGAAGAAGCAATCGGTGATTTCTTTCTTGAAATTGCGTGCTTCATACGGTATTGTCGGAAATGATAAGATAGGGGGCGATCGTTTTCTTTATATAGATGGTGTTTGGGACGTAGATGGTGGAGGTTATAATTTTGGTACTGATATTACGTCAAAAGCTCCGGCTGCTATAGAAGGGCAGTTGGGGAATCCGAAAGTGACTTGGGAAAGAGCATCCAAACAAAATTATGGTATTGATTTGAAATTGTTCAAAGATCGCTTAAGTCTCAGTGCCGATTATTTTCGTGAGAATCGTACCGATATTCTTATTAGTCGTAATACCACTCCCGGAATTCTTGCTATCACTCTTCCTATGTTGAATATGGGTGAAGTGTTGAATCAGGGATATGAGTTGAGCCTGAAATGGGCGGACGGTTACAAAGATATGCGTTATTGGATTGGTGCAAACGTATCATATGCGAAGAATAAAATTCTATATATGGACGAAGTGAAGCATGTCAATGACTTTAATAATCAGACCGGGCGTTCTACCGGACTTACCTATGGGTATGAATTCGAACGCTTCTATACCGAAGATGACTTTACAGATGTAAAAAAAGGAATTTTGAAAGATGATGTTCCCAAACCTTCTTTTGGAACGCCATTCCCAGGGGATTGTAAATATGTAGATAAGGACGGCAATGGAGTCATTGATACTGATGACCGGACTTATTTGGGATATTCTACCCAAAGACCCGAATATGTATTTGGATTGAATGGTGGTATTGATTGGAAGGGCTGGAGTTTCTCTATGCAATGGACGGGTGCTACCCACGTATCCCGTAATTTGGCTACAGAATATCGTATTCCATTTTCGCCAAATGGGGCGCGTGCCTTGTTCAAATACCATGCGGATGAGCGTTGGACACCGGAAACTGCTAAAACGGCAACAATGCCGCGTTTTTCGGATTCGAGCAAGGCTCTTAATTATGACCAGAACTCTTCACTTTGGGTGAAAGACGCATCTTATATTCGTCTTAAGAATGTACAGTTAGGCTATACTTTTAATAAGAAAGGTTGGTTAAGAACAATCGGATTAAACAGCCTGAATGTATATGTAAGCGGATACAATTTGCTGACATTTGACAAGATTAAGTTTATTGATCCGGAAGCTCCGACCAATGGGGGAAATTCGAACCAATATCCTATTGCAAAGATGGTTACAGCAGGAATAAAGCTGAACTTCTAACTTAATATAGAGTCGTTTAATACTAAAAATACGCTGATGATGAAATATATATATAAGAAAATCTTAAGTATTCTGCCGGTCGGCTTGTTCATTGCTGTGTTGTCTTTCAGCAGCTGTGAGGAGTTGAAGTTCGGAAATGATTTTCTGGATCAAAAACCGGAGCAAATCGGTATCAATCTGGATACTGTATTCTCTAAAAAATATTATGCCATGCAGGTGCTGACTAAGGCATATACGACATTGCCTTACGGAATACCAGCTGCGACTGGTCCGAAACTGGCAGGTGATTTGTTGGATGCTATTACAGATTTAAGTTACTCTACGCTTACTTATGGCGGAGGAAAACTTCTGTATTACGTTGGGGCATATAGTGCGGGAAAAGAAGGCAATCAGTCGAAATATCTTTTTAATAACGCCAGTGCTTGGAATGGTATCCGTTATGGATGGCTGATGGTTGAGAATGTGGACCGGGTGCCTGATATGACAGAACTTGAGAAAAAAAGAGCTAAGGCGGAAGCAAAATTGATTATTGCGACACATTATGCTGATTTATTGCGACACTTTGGAGGTTTCCCTTATTTGGATCATGCTGTTACAGTAAATGAAGCGCATTATTTTGAAAGGCAGACGTTCGAACAGAGCGTGTCGAAGATTGTAGGGTTGATAAACGATGCCATGTATGATCTGGAATGGAGAGTCAGTGATAAAAATGACGACGGGCGTATGACGAGGGCTTATGCGATGGGACTGAAATTACGTGTTCTTTTATTTGCTGCAAGTCCCTTGTTTAATGACAACGAACCTTATTTGGCTGGTGATGCGAGTGATGCGAAAATGACTTGGTATGGTAACTATGATGTGAATAGGTGGAAAGAGGCCGAAGCTGCTGGCAAGGCGTTTATGGAAGAATTGGAAAGAAACAGTCAATATGATTTGGTACAGCCTGTTACGGAAACGGTAGACGGATACCGGGAAGCTTTCCGAAAGGCATATTTTACGAGAGATAACGGTGAGGTATTGTTGTCTGTGCGTCGTAATTACAAAAATAATTATGCCGATATTTTTTGTGGAGATCCGAATAATTACGCGCAAGTGCAATGTCCTACATTAGCTTATGCGAATCTGTTCCCAATGGCGGACGGTAATGACTTTCCGGCAGACTTTGATTGGGCAAGCGCTCCGGTCGATCCTTTTGCTAACAGAGACCCGCGTTTTTACGAAACCATTCTGACCAATGACCGGCCTTATAAAAATCGTAAGAGCCAGTTGTATGTGGGAGGACTCGACCGCACATCCGCTTCAAAAGACGGTACTGGTTTGTTACTTTATAAATTTTCACAAGATTATACAACTGCGACTTCAGTCGGGGCAGTAGATATATGGCCTGCAATGAGGTTGGCGGAAGTGCTTTTGAGTTATGCGGAAGCTATTAATGAAGCCAACGGAGGGCCGAATACCGAAGCATTCGATTTGGTTGACCGTGTTAGAAAACGTGTCGGGTTGTCCGGACTGGACAGGAGTATGGACCAGAAAGAATTCCGCCAAGCTGTTTTGCGGGAGAGAGCTTGCGAGTTCGGATATGAAGAAGTGAGGTGGTTCGATATCGTGCGTTGGAAAAATGCAGAAGCTTTTAAAGCCCCTATCCAAGGTGTGAATATGTTTATAGATAAAACGAAGCCTACCGGTTATAGATATGAGATATTTACTATTACTCCGGAGCGGGTATGGAAAAACCAGTGGAGTCCGAAGTGGTATCTAAGTGCTTTCCCGACGAATGAAATAGATAAGGCTTACGGCCTGGTTCAGAATCCGGGTTGGTAATGAATAATCTAAATTAATAGTGATGAAAATATATATGAAAACAAGAAATATTATCTGTGTTGCAGGCTTGCTGTTCGTTCAGGCCGGCATGGCGCAGCCTATTGAAAAAGATACGTTGGCACTCAAATTCGGCAATGTTGTGAGTGGTGAGACAATCAACCGTTCGGTTCGGACGAATCCTGCGAATGCCTTGTTCGGGCAGTTGACGGGGCTGTATATGATGCAGACTGCTGCTGAGACAAATGTACTTGACGATCAGGCTACTTTCCGTATCCGGGGTATCAGTACTTTCGGAACCGCCACTCCGTTGATATTGGTTGACGGGGTACAGCGTAGCATTGAGAATCTTACATTGGCCGAAATAGAACGTGTGGAAGTGTTGAAAGATGCCGTATCCTCTGCCATGTATGGAGTGCAGGGAGCCAATGGGGCTGTACTGATTACCACTAAACGCGGGAAGGAAGGTTTCAGAGCTGCTGCCAATTATAGGGTTAGCTTTGATACCCCTTTTCGCTTGCCGGAATTTGCTGATGCGGCGACTTATGCTAGCGCGATGAATGAGGCATTAACGTTGGATGGGCTGTCACCGAGATATAGTGATACAGAAATCGGATATTTTCGCAATGGTATGAACCGGGAACTTTATCCGAATGTAGACTGGCAGGATATGGCTTATCGTAATTATGGAATGACTCATCAGGCAGATGTGGAGTTTGAAGGGGGTACGAGCCGTTTTAAGTATTATACTTCTCTTAATTTTGCCAACGCGTCCGGTATTTTAGGACATACGGATATGTTCTCCCAATATAAGTCTCAATTAAATAAAGTATACTTGAATTTACGTGCAAATATTGATGTTAAATTAGCCGAATCTACATCGTTGAAGTTGAATTTATTGGGGAGAATAAAAGAGCAGAACCGTCCCGGAACAGGTATGAGTGATATTATCTCTCGGCTATATAATACTCCGGCTGCGGCTTTTCCTGTCAAAACCGGTACAGGGAAATGGAGTGGAACGAGTATTTATGGTTATAATCCGATTGCGGACATTGCTGATAGGGGAACTGTGAAGGCTATCAGAAGAAGTATGCTGGCGGATATGACTTTGCGACAGGGTTTGGATTTTATAACTAAGGGATTGTATGCAGAGGTAATGGTAGCTTATGATAATATGGCTAATTACAATGACGGGCGTACGCGTACGTATGAATATGAAATGGTTACACCGGTATTGGGTGAGAACGACGAAATATTGGGTGCGGAACGCACTATGTTGGGTACAAAAGGTGAATTGGGCTGGAATTCGGCTTTGAATGATCAGGAAATGTTTTCCATGCTGCGTGGAAAGGTGGGTTATAGCAAAAGCTTTGGTAGAAATCAGATAAACGGAGAACTTATTTATGAACAATTGTCCTCTAAGCCGGATGGACGCAATTCCACACGGAAACGTCAGTCCATTATAGGGGTAGCTAATTATCAGTATGATAACCGTTACGATCTTGCTGCTGTCTTAAATTATTCGGGTACTGCTGTTTTGCCGACAGGTTCTCAGTTTAATATCTATCCTGCCGTCAGTTTGGGTTGGACTGTTTCGAATGAAGACTTTCTCAAAGGTAATAAAGTAGTCAATTATTTGAAAGTGAAAACATCTGTCGGACTCTCCGGAAGTGATTTGTTTGGCCATGATTTGGACCGCCAGACTTTTGGAGTGACGGGTGCCAACTATTGGTTTGGAAGTGGTAATACGGCCAGCACGGGGCTGAAAGAAGGAGACCTTCCGGTGGTTGATTTGTGGGCAGAGAAATCCCGGAAATTCGACTTTGGAGTAGATATGGGATTATGGAACAAGCTTTATCTATCGATGAATTATTTTAATGAGCAACGTTCTAATATCCTGGTGAATGGAGCAACGGTTGTTTCCGGAGTGATTGGTATCGGTATACCTCAGCTCTGTGAGGGAAAAGTCCGCAATCAGGGTCTTGAGTTCAGTGCGAACATCTCCGATAAAATTGGAAAACTGGGATATAGTCTCACAGGTAACATTACCTATGCGAAAAATAAGATTATCAATAACAACGAAGGATTCCAGCCGGAAGATTATTTGTATAAAACCGGACAAAGCCTGAATCAATATTATGGATTGAAAAGTGACGGATTCTACAATTCATGGGACGAAATAAACAGTGCGGGCGTAACGCAGACTTACGGTGAACTTCGTCCCGGAGATGTGCGCTATGTAGACCAGAATGGAGATAAATTGGTGAACGAGCATGATGTGGTGCGTTTGGGATATTCTACCCTGCCGGAAGTCTATTATGGGTTCAATGTCGGTCTGTCATATCAGGGATTCAGTCTGAATGCCCATTTTCAAGGAGTTGCCAACCGTTCTATTTATTTAAGTACGTCAAGTATATATGCGCCTTTGAAAAACAATACCAATATTTCAACCTGGTATCTGAAAGAAAATGTACGTTGGACTCCCGAAACTGCGGGTACTGCTAATTTGCCTCGTCTTACTTCAGAAGCTAATCCTAATAACTTCCAGAAAAGTGACGTGTGGCTGGCCAACGGTAATTTCCTTAAGTTGCGTGACTTGGAACTGGCTTATACTATTGAACGGAAATTCCAGAGGAGATGTGCAATGAAACTGTTTCTGCGCGGGACCAATCTGTTCTCTGCCGATCATTTGGGATATGCGGATCCTGAGAATTACGGTGTGGCTTATCCGACGATGAGAAGTTACACGATAGGTGTTGATCTTAAGTTCTAATCTGATTAAAACAATGAAAACAATGAAAGTAGAAAATAATTTGATGAGCCGGTGCATTTTAAGAGGCAAAATGTCGGTAGGCGGTTTACTGCTTCTTACCGGAATGGGATTGTCTTCCTGTAATTTCCTGGACTTCGACCAGTCTATCGGATTCGACAGTCAGGAAGAGGTTTATGAGGTGTTCAGCCGCGCGGAACAGTCTCTTACGCAGGTTTATACTTATCTGGAACATGATTTTGGTAGTATAGGCGGTGCTATGCGCGATTGTGCGACGGACGATGCGCATTATGTATGGTCTAATGGAGAAGTACATACCTTCACGAACGGACGTTGGAGCGCCACGAATACAATAGATGCGGAATGGAACAACTATTATACGGGTATTCGTGCCGCTAACCTGTTTATAAAAAGTATGGAAGAAAATGATTTTTCCAAATATAAATGGAACAATGATTATGACACGTGGATGGAGAAATCACAGTACTGGATTTATGAAGCACGTTTTTTGCGGAGCCTTTATTTATTTGAATTAGCGAAGCGTTATGGGGATATACCGTTGGCTACCGGTATTTATACTGTTGAAGACGTGAATCTGCTACCTAAAAGTAAGTTTGCCGATGTCATTGCTTATATAGCGCAAGAGTGCAAAGAGGTAGCAGATAGATTGCCGGAAAGCTTTGAGAAAGTCACGGGAAAGCAAACCGGGCGTATCACGAAAGGGGCGGCATTGGCGTTGAGAGCGCGTGCCTTGCTGTATGCGGCAAGTCCTTTGCATAGTGAAGATGACCAGAGTAAATGGATTGCGGCTGCTAAAGCTGCTAAAGATGTGATGGATTTGGGATTATACAGTTTAATTGAAGAGGAGAATATAAATAACCTTGCGTCCAAAGAATTGATATTGGAACGTCGTATGGCTTCTTCTTGCGATTTTGAAAAAAAGAACTTTCCCATTAGCTTTGATAAAGGAAATACGGGAACCTGTCCGAGTCAGAATCTGGTAGATGCATTCCAGACAATCAATGGTTATGATGTGACGTTGACCGAAGAAGGATGGAAATCGGACGATCCGCTCTTTAACCCTAAATATCCGTATGCTGACAGAGACAAGCGTTTTTATAAGACTGTTTTGTATGACGGAGTCATGTTTAAGGGAAAAGAACTGGCCTGTTATGAAGGCGGTGCGGAAGGGCTGCCGGTTGTAGGAGCATCGGAAACAGGATATTATTTGAGGAAGTATATTATTGAAGGGGTCGATCTTGCGCCTAATGAACGCCCGATGAACCATTATTGGGTACTGTTCAGATATGCCGAAGTGGTGTTGAATTATGCCGAAGCGATGAATAATGCGTATGGTCCCGATAAAGTAGAAAATGACTTTACGATGACGGCCTGCGAAGCTCTTAATTTGGTGCGTAAGCGTTCTGTGAAAACACTGATACCAACCGGACTGGACCGTGTCGCTTTCCAAAAAGTACTGGAAAGGGAAAAAAGAGTGGAGTTTGCTTTCGAGAACCAGCGTTTTTGGGATATCCGCCGTTGGAAGACAGGCAAATTTACACAAACCGGAATAGACGGAGTCAGGATTACCAAATCGGGTGATGCTAAATCTTATAAGCGTGTGTCTGTCGAGACAAGGACATGGCATGATAAGATGAATCTGTATCCTATTCCAATGACGGAGTTGTATAAAAACAATAATTTATATCCTCAAAATCCGGGTTGGTAAGAGGAAAAACAGGAAATATGATTATGAAGACATTTGTATATATATTATTGCTGGCATGCAACGTGTTTTTTCTTTCTGCATGCAATGAAAGTACGGAGATTGAAGTACTGGCGCCTACGCCCACAACTGGCGATGAGGGAGGAAGCAATGTGGAGTTTACTCCCGAGCAATTGAAGTTACCTTACAAGAAAGGGGCCTGCTTTACACTCAGAGATAACAACTATGTTCAAAATATGTTGAGAGTGGCTACATTGAGAGTCGGTTGGAATTACAGTTGGGGAGGAGATTATGTGTCGAACCAGTTGGCTTATGTAGAGTTTGTGCCGATGGCATGGGGGAGTGCGAGCGATGCATTTGTTACCAAGATAAAAGGTTATGTGAACAAAGGAAAATGCAAGCGGGTATTGGGCTTTAACGAACCCGATGGCAAAGAACAGGCAAATATGTCTGTAGAGAAGGCGATTGAACTGTGGCCTTTACTTGAATCGCTGAAGATTCCTTTAGGGAGTCCGGCTGTAGTGGATGCGGAAAATGGTGAATGGCTGGAGCAGTTTATGGCTGAGGTGGAAAATCGTGGATATCGCGTAGACTATCTGTGTGTCCATAATTACGGAGGTGGCAATGCAGCGGAATTCAAAAGAAAGATGACTGCGATTTATAAAAAATATGGTTTGCCTATTCTTATTACAGAATTTGCCGTGGCGGACTGGAAAGCCACTACTCCTGCAAACAACAAGCATAGCAAAGCAAAGGTGTTACAGTTTATGAAGGATATATTACCTTGGCTGGAAGAAACGGAGTTTATTTATGGGTATGCCTGGTTTTCGTTTGGACAGGATTCTGCTGCCGGATGTACGTCGGCTCTGTTTGATAAAGAAAATAACTTGACAGAATTAGGGAAATATTACGCAGACTTTCCAGATAATGGTTCTGTGGAACCGCCTGTAGAAACTACTAACTTGTTGCTCAATCCTGGATTTGAAGAGGGAGGAACGAACTGGACGGGAAAGCTCAATGTCAATTATGATAATAAGACGACTAATCCGAAGATAGAGGGTAACGTAATTTCAGGTAATGTTACTTTGCGTTTTTCTGGCGCGACTGCTTTCGCTGAGATCTATCAGTCTGTGAAAGTTGAAAAGGGGAAGACTTATAGATTTGGATTTACAGGGCGTATTCAAGATACACCGGGACCGGAAGGGACTGCTAGTACAAACCGCTCTTTCAGGATGAGTGTCAGAAAAGATAAGGATAATGTTTATGCAACTACTGCAACTATTACGGGAAGCAGTAATGTTACCGTCAGCGGAGAAGTGACGGTTGATGCTGATTTTCCGGAAACTGTGCAGGTTTATATATCCAAGAATAATGGCATCGCTTATATAGATGATGTATTCTTTATGGAAGTCGCGAAATAATTAGAAATATGATTACCTGTTGGTGAATCATCGTAAGGTTGGTTTGCCAACAGGCTATTATTTAAAATTTGATAGAATTATGGTAAAGAGATGTTGGAAAGCTTGCCTGATAGGTATAGTTGTGGCAATGTGGGTAGGTTGTTCTCAGGATCGCCCTACACAATATGAAGGCTGGGAGTTGGTGTGGCATGACGAGTTTGATAAAGACGGAATTCCCGATCCGGAGTCCTGGACTTTCGAAGAAGGGTTTGTGCGTAACAAGGAGTTACAATGGTATCAGACTGCCAATGCAACGTGTAAGGACGGGCTTTTGGTTATAGAGGGGCGTAAAGAGCAAGTGAAGAATCCGGAATATGATGCCGGTAGTACTTCATGGAGGAAGAAAAGGGAATTGGCGGAGTATACCTCATCGTCTATTCAGACACGTGGAAAACGCGAGTTTTTGTACGGGCGTTTTGAAGTACGCGCAAAGATTCCGGTTACTTCGGGAGCATGGCCTGCAATCTGGACATTGGGCGTACGGAAACCATGGCCCTCATGTGGAGAGATTGATATCATGGAGTATTACCAGATAGGCGGTGAACCGCATATTCTGGCAAATGCCGCTTGGGGAACCGATAAAAAGAATGTTGCCAAATGGGATAGTGCAAAGTTACCTTATTCAAAATTTATCAGTAAAGATCCGGAATGGGCGAATAAATTCCACGTTTGGCGTATGGACTGGGATCAAGAATTCATCCGTTTGTATCTTGATGATGAGTTGCTGAACGAAATTCCTCTTTCTGCCACAGTGAACGGAAGCGAGGGAAACCACATCAATCCCTTCAAAACGCCTCATTATGTTTTGCTTAATCTGGCTATGGGAAGTAATGGTGGGAAGATAGACGAAACACTCTTGCCTATGCGCTATGAGATAGACTATGTGCGTGTATATCAGAAAGAGAAGAAGCCGTACGAGGCATTTCATCCCGGTGCAATATGGGAAGATACAGACGGAGTACATATCAACGCACATGGTGGTGGAATCCTTTATCACGACGGTGTTTATTATTGGTATGGCGAACATAAAAGCGAACATAGCAGTTCGGCTTTGGTAGGTGTAAATGTTTACTCTTCCACCGATTTGTATAACTGGAAAAATGAGGGGATAGCTCTTTCCGTGATGCCGGACGGAAGCGGACATAAGATAGAAAAAGGCTGTGTGATAGAACGTCCGAAAGTGATATATAACGAGAAAACAAAGAAGTTTGTGATGTGGTTTCATCTGGAATTGAAAGGACAGGGTTATAAGTCTGCCGAATATGGGGTAGCCGAAAGCGATACGCCGGCAGGACCTTTTCGCTTTCTCTATGCAAGTCGTTCCTGTCCGGGCGTTTGGCCGGAGAATATGACTGAAGCGGAGATTACGAAGGCTAAATCCTTGAAAGAACCTGACCGGAAAGATAAGGAATGGAAACAGTATGTCAAAGACGGCGTGTGGGTGGCACGTGATTTAGAGACCGGACAAATGGCTCGTGATATGACCTTGTTTGTGGACGATGATGGCAAAGCTTACCATATTTTTTCTTCCGAGGAAAATCATACGTTGCATATAGTTGAATTGACGGACGATTATTTGCGTCATACCGACCGCTATGTTCGAATACTTCCTGGAGGGCATAATGAAGCTCCCGCTATATTTAAGAAAGAGGGAGTATATTGGATGATTACTTCCGGATGTACCGGTTGGAAACCTAATGCTGCTCGTCTGTCTAAAGCGACAAGTATTTGGGGACCTTGGGAAACCCGGTCTAATCCTTGTGTCGGAGAAAAGGCGAATATTACATTTGACTCTCAGAGTACGTATATTTTGCCGGTAGAGGGTAAAGAGAATACGTGGATATTTATGGCAGACCGCTGGCGGCCGAAAAATCCGGTTGATGCGCGTTATATATGGCTGCCTATAGAATTTGAAAAAGGAACACCAGTATTGAAATGGAAAGACGAATGGAAACTGCCGCAATGAAAAAATACATATTGTTATTGCTGCTTTGCTACCTGGCGGCTCCGGTCACTGCCGTTACGTATTATATTGATTCACAGGAGGGGGCAGATGCAAACAGCGGAACATCCGTGAATAAACCTTTCCGCACATTGGAAAGGCTGAAATCTTTAAGACTGAACCCGGGGGATTCGATTCTTCTACATACGGGGAGTGTACATTCCGGCGGAGTGGCACTGGCGGATATTACCGGCAGTGCTGATGAACCTATTGTTATCTCTGCTTATGACACGCAACTGGGAAGGAGACGTATCGCCCATATTAATGCTGGGAATAATGCAGCGGGGATTCTGCTGGAAAATTGTCGTTATCTAACTGTTTCACGCCTGCACATTACTGCTGACGGTGGAGAGGTTGACGATTTGACCCAGAAGCTAGCAATGCGTTGCGGGGTATTGGTAAGAGTTACCAAAACAGGTGTATACGGGAATATTTGCTTGGAGCAACTTCATATTCGGGATATTTTCTACAATGCACCGGGAACGAAACGTGGAAAGCAGGAGGTGCGTACTGCCAATGGCACTCAGCCCTATGGTTGGGGGATTCGTTTTATAAATACAGTAGAGGGCGCACAGCTGAATGACCTGACAGTGAGTCAATGTACGGTGGAAAATGTAGCGCATACGGGTATCAAGTTTACAGGTAAGCAGCATAATATCAATCGCTTCATGCTGATGCATAATGTGCTGACACGTACCGGAGGTCCCGGTATACAGGTTTCGGGAGTGATTCATGGCCATGTCTGTCAGAATCATATAAGTTATTCGGGAACAGAGGATGACAGTCGGAAGTGGGGGCGTGGAAGTGGTTTGTGGACGTGGGGAGCTGAAGATATACTCATCGAAAAGAACTATTTCTTGTTTGCCAACGGACCGGGGGATTCTGCAGGAGCTCATATTGATTATAATTGTAAAGATATTGTTTTACAATATAATTTTAGTGCTTATAATGCCGGAGGATTCTGTGAGATATTGGGCAACAACTACAATTGCGCCTATCGTTATAATATCAGCGTGAATGACGGATTTCGCAACAAAGGGGAAGGCGGAGCTTTTCAGGAGGGAAAAACACTCTGGACAAGCGGTTATGTGGGAAACAGGAAAAGAACAGGACCTTTTAATAGCTATATTTACAACAATACGATTTATGCGGATGATACGCAGACTTCCCGTATTGCCATTGGTAATACCACCGATGGATTGTTGATAGCTAATAATATATTTTATCTGGCAGGAGATGTTCGGCAAGTATTGGGTGATCAGTATAATCCGGAAAAGCAGGGTGAGAAAGAGGCTAAAAATATTTTGTTCAGGAATAACCTGTTTTTATCAATAGAAAATTGGACACGTGCCCTTCCGGTATGTGATGAGACGCCTTTGCAGGGAGAACCCGGTTTTCGGAATGCAGGCGGATTGTCACTTACGGATTATGTTCCAACAAATACTTCTTTGATAAAAGATAGGGGAATTGAGATTCCCTTGTTGCCGGGAGATACGAGAGGAGTGTGTGGAGGACTGGGAATGTCTTGTGATATACTGGGTAATAAAATAGAAGGACTTCCTGACTTGGGGGCTGTTGAGTGGGTAGACTGGAGAGGAAAGTAGTTATCTTTGATTTTATCCTTTGAAATATGAATTGTCTCAGGGGATCCGAGTTGTTTCATTACTTGAAACAACTCATTCCGCAAAGGAAAACAGTTCATAGGGTTGCCGCTTGAATATTTTTTTGTATAATTGTAAACTTAAATAGATATGCTTCTGATAAGGAAAGATTATTATCGCTTGTTATTATGTACCTTTATAAACGAATTATATTATGAATAAACTGTATTATATTCTTCCAGTAGGAACGATGGCCTTGGCGGCCTGTTCTGCAAATAAGAAAGTGTCTAACGACCTCGAAGGACAGCGTCCTAACGTCTTGCTGATTTATGCGGACGACATTGGTTATGGTGATTTAAGCTGTAACGAGACGTCTTCTGTTAAGACTCCTCATGTGGATAAGCTGGCATCCGAAGGTATTCGTTTCACGAATGCTCATTGTGCAGCTGCAACCAGTACTCCCTCACGTTATGCTTTATTGACAGGAGAGTATGCTTGGAGGCGTAAAGGTACCGGTATCGCTGCCGGAAATGCTGCCATGATTATAAAACCGGACCGTTATACGCTGGCGGATATGTTTAAAGAGGCCGGTTATCATACCGGTGTGATCGGTAAATGGCATTTGGGGTTAGGAGATGAAACCGGTGCTCAAGACTGGAATGATGTCGTGAAGCCGAATCCTGCCGATATTGGTTTTGATTATTCGTACATTATGGCTGCTACCGCCGACCGCACTCCTTGTATGTTTATGGAAAACGGCAAAGGTGTCGGGCTGGATCCGAATGACCCGGTATATGTCAGCTATGAGAAAAATTTTCCCGGTGAACCGACAGGCAAGGATAATCCCGAACTGTTGAGGCTTCATCCTTCGCATGGGCACGATCAGTCCATCGTGAATGGAATTTCCCGTATCGGCTACATGAAAGGGGGAGAGAAGGCGCGTTGGCGTGATGAAGATATTGCGGATAGTATTGTAAACCATGCGATTCGTTTTCTGGAACGTAATAAAGATGCAGACGAGCCTTTCTTCTTATATCTGGCAACGAATGATATTCATGTGCCCCGTGTACCTCATGAAAGATTTGTCGGTAAAAGTGGCTTGGGTGCCCGCGGTGATGCACTACTTTCGTTCGACTGGAGTGTGGGACAAGTTATGGAAGCGTTGAAGCGTTTGGGAATGGATGAGAATACGATTGTGATTCTTTCGAGTGATAACGGAGCAGTAATAGATGACGGATATAAAGATCAGGCGGTAGAATTGTTGGGCGAACATAAAGCTACGGGAGTATACCGGGGTGGTAAATATAGCATTTATGAAGGAGGAACCCGTGTACCTTGCCTATTGCGTTGGAAAGGGAAAGTCGCTCCCGGTGTCTCGGAACAGTTGATGAGCCAAGTGGACTGGTTTGCTTCTTTTGCTGAAATGTTGGGAATAAATATTCCGCAGGGAGGAGCACCGGATAGTAAGAATTATTTAGATTCATGGATGCATGTGGATGAAAAGGGACGTGATTTTCTGGTGGAGCAGAATTTACAAAATAATCTTGCCATAACAGATGGTGAATGGAAATATATACCTGCTGCCAAAGGACCTGCCATGAATCGGCAGACAAATACGGAACTGGGAAATCAATTTCCAAAGGCTCAACTTTATCATCTGACGAATGATCCGGGCGAAAAGAATAATTTGGTTGATGAACATCCCGAACAGGCGGAGAAGCTTGCAATTGAGTTGGAAAAGGTGATAGAAAGTGGAGTATATTATAGGAAATAACTGATAAACTAGCAGGTATTGCTTGAATAATAATAAAATGAAAAGACTACTATTCTTATTTTTTATTTTGTGGAGTCTGTCGACACTTGCTCGTGAGCAATTATTGTTGACATCCTGGAAATTTCATTTGGGAGACGTTCCTGAGGCTGTCCGCCCTTCTTTTGATGATAGAAGTTGGGAACGGGTGCGTGTACCTCATGACTGGGTGATAAGTCATCCTTTTGATATGCGTGTTGACATGCAGTCCGTACAGGTGTTGGAGGACGGTGATGAGGCTCCGAAAATGCGTACCGGGCGTACGGGGGCTTTGCCGGCTTTCGGAGTCGGATACTATCGGACGGAGATCATCTCTGATGCTTCCATGGCGGGAAAGAGAATCCGGGTGGAATTTGACGGGGCGATGAGCTTGTCTAAAGTTTATCTGAACGGAACATATATAGGCGAGTGGCCTTATGGTTATTCCTCTTTCGCTTTTGACCTGACGGAGAAATGGAATTACAGTGGAAAGAATATTTTGGCAGTACGTTTGGAAAATAAGTCGGAATCTTCCCGTTGGTATTCGGGGGCGGGATTGTACCGGCATGTCCGTCTGGTGGCGACCGCTCCGGTAAGTGTCGGGCATTGGGGGACCTTTGTGACTACTCCCGATGTTTCGGAACGGAAAGGGAAGGTACGTGTAGCTACCCGGGTAGAGAATCATACCGGTGGTTCCCGGAAGGTACGTTTGGAAAGCCTTGTTCTTGATGCAAGCGGTAAGATAGTTGGGAAGACAAATACTGAGAAGAGTATAAACGGAGAGAGTGGCTTGTTCGAACAGGAGTGTGTGGTAGCCCGTCCCTTGCTTTGGAGTATGGAGACGCCACATTTATACCGGCTTGTTTCCAATGTATATGTGAATAGTGAATTGTGGGACACTTATGAGACCTGTTTCGGTTTTCGTACCATTCGTTTTGATAAAGACAAAGGGTTCTTTTTGAATGGGCAATCGGTGAAATTGAAAGGAATTTGTCTGCATCATGATTTGGGACCTTTAGGGGCTGCTGTGAATATGCGTGCGATAGAACGTCAGTTGGAAATAATGCAGGAAATGGGATGTAACGCCATTCGTACATCGCATAATCCGCCTGCGCCGGAACTTCTTGAGTTGTGCGACCGTATGGGATTTGTGGTGCAGGTGGAAGCTTTTGACGAATGGCGGACAGGCAAGAATACCAATGGCTATCATTGTTATTTTGATGATTGGGCGGAACGCGACTTGCAGGCTATGATCCGTCGCGACCGGAATCATCCTTCGGTTATCATGTGGAGTATCGGCAATGAAGTACGTGAACAGGGAAAGGTGGAAGGTGCGGAAATAGCTAGATGGCTGACTGAAATTTGTCATCGGGAGGATCCTACCCGTCCTACAACGGCGGGCTTCAACGGACATATTGCTGCCATTAAAAATGGATTGGCTGATGCTGTAGATCTTGTAGGGTTTAATTATAAACCGCATGATTATCAGAAAAAGCATGAAGCGTATCCGAATTATATACTTTATGGCAGCGAGACTGCCTCTACTGTAAGCAGCCGGGGGGAGTATAAGTTTCCTGTTGCCGAGAAAAGAAAGGCATATTATGAGGACTATCATGTATCTTCCTATGATTTGGAGTATCCGAACTGGGCATCTACACCTGATACAGAGTTCGAACAACAGGATGATTGTGAGTTTATATTCGGTGAGTTTGTTTGGACGGGATTCGATTATTTGGGAGAACCTACTCCTTATAATGCGGGAACTCCGGCGCGGAGTTCCTATTTCGGTATTGTGGATTTGGCAGGGATAAAGAAAGACCGTTATTATCTTTACCAAAGCAAATGGAGTAACCATCCGGTGTTACACCTGCTTCCACATTGGAATTGGGAAGATCGTTTGGGGCAGAATGTCCCTGTTTTTTGCTATACGAATTATCCGAAAGCGGAATTGTTTGTTAATGGCAAAAGTATGGGTGTGAAAGGGAAGAACAGACGCAATAAGTATGAACGGTACCGTTTGATGTGGAAAGATGTCATTTATCAGCCGGGGGAGATAAAAGTTGTGGCGTATGGAGATGATGGTATTCCTGCCGATACGGTCAGTATAAAGACAGCGGGAAACACTTACCGGTTACGTACAGTTGTCGACCGGCGGGAAATAACGGCAGACGGGCGGGATTTGGCCTTTGTGACAGTTGAGGTGGTTGATAAGGAAGGGAATTTATGTCCCCGGGCTGATAATCTTCTGTTTTTTGAAGTCGGGGGAGCTGTCCGTTTAAAGGCTGCTTGTAATGGTGACCCGACGGATCAGACTTCGTTCTCTTCTTCTTATATGCGGGCTTTTAATGGCAAGTTGATGTTGGTTTTAGAGGCTTCCGAAACTTCTGGGAAAGGTATATTAAAGGTGTATGGAGGACATTTGCTTCCGGCTGTTGAGAAAATAGATGTTGTAATAAATAAGTAGTGTTATGGTGAACTTATCTTCTGTCGGCAGAGTAGCTCTGCCTTTAGGGTTGATGACCCTTTCGCTTCATCTTCATGCGCGTGAAGATGAACATCCTAATGTAATCTTTATTTTGGCGGATGATTATGGCTGGAATGATTTGAGTTGTATGGGAAGTCAGTATTATGAGACTCCCAATCTGGACCGTTTGGCAAAACACGGCGTGAAATTTACGAATGCTTATGCCGCGTGTCAGGTATCCAGCCCTTCACGAGCCAGCATTATGACAGGCAAATACACGCCACGCCATGGGGTGACAGACTGGATAGGCGAAAAGTCAGGTGAGGATTGGCGTAGCATGAAACGTCATAGTAAACTTCTGCCTGCTGATTATGCATGGAGTCTTCCAGCGGATGAATATACATTGGCGGAATGTTTGCGGGATAACGGATATACAACTTTCATTGCCGGTAAATGGCACTTGGGGGATGAGGGCTCGTGGCCGGAGGATCACGGTTTTGAGATTAATAAGGGCGGTTGGACAGCAGGTAGTCCTTCTGGCGGTTATTTTACTCCTTACAAGAATCCGAAATTGAAGGATGGACCTGCAGGAGAAAATTTATCCATGCGTCTGGGGAATGAGACAGTGAATTTTATGCGCGCGCATAAGAAAGAAAATAAAAAGAAACCGTTTTTTGCTTTCCTTTCTTTTTATGCTGTTCATGGCCCGATTCAGACGACCGAGGAAAACTGGGCTTATTTCAGAGAGAAGGCAGAACAACTTGGAATAAAGGAAAATGGATTTCTTGTGGATCGTACATTGCCTGTTCGCCAAACTCAGGACAATCCGGTATATGCTGGCTTGATTAAGCAAATGGATGATGCTATTGGGGTTGTTCTGGACGCCATAGAGGAGATGGGGTTGGATAAGAATACGATGGTTATTTTTACGAGTGATAATGGCGGAGTTACTTCCGGTGATGCTTACTCGTCTTCGTTGCTCCCTTTACGTGGCGGTAAAGGAAGACAGTGGGAAGGTGGAATACGTGTACCTTTGTTGGTACAGTATCCGAACTGCCCTTCCGGCATCACTTGTGATGTTCCTGTGATTGGAACGGATTTTTATCCGACCATCCTTGATTTCGCAGGTCTCTCGTTACAACCGGAACAGCATAAAGACGGTGTTAGCCTGCTACCTGTTGTAAATGCAGGAAAGGGACCTGAACGGGCACTCTTTTGGCATTATCCGCATTATGGAAATCAGGGTGGAGAGCCTTCTTCGATTATTCGTAAAGGCGACTGGAAATTGATATACTATTATGAAGATTTTCGTTGTGAACTGTATAACCTGGCTATTGATATAAGTGAAAGTGAACCGTTGAACATTCAATATCCGGAGAAAGTGAAGGAATTGAAAACGTTGCTTGATGCCTGGCTGATTGAGGTCGATGCCAAAATTCCGCTTGCTGATCCCGAATATAATCCTCAACAGGAAGCGAAAGTGAAATCGGGTTGGCGGACAAGTATATTGCAGAAGCAGGAGAAACTTCGTAAACAGATGCTTGCTCCTGATTGGAAGCCTAATCAGGACTGGTGGGGAAGTATGGTTACGGTAGACTAAAGTTTTTGACTTTTCCAACATGAAACAGATAGTTTCAAGCGTACATGGAACTATCTGCCCGTCATTTGCATAAATCCTCTACCTCTTTGCCTGATTTTTCTCCTACGGTTATGCAGGCCGTGTGCTACTTTTGTGTCGGATTGAAAACATAAAATGATAGACATATAAATTATGATGAGAAAAATCTTTCTGACAGTATTGGTAGGAATCAGCAGTCTTTCCATTCATGCTTCCGGTGTTTTGAAGGAATGGGAAGACAATCAGGTGACAGGAATCAACAGGGAAGACGGCAGAGCTACATTCTGGTATTATCCGACTCGCGAAGCTGCTCTAACCGGAGGATACTACCATTGTCCCTCTAACATTTCTTTGAACGGCAAGTGGAAATTCTCTTTTGCAACCTGTCCGGACGAGCGGAAAGCGGATTTCTATCAACCGGCTTTTGACGTGTCCGGTTGGGATGAAATACAAGTCCCCGGCAGTTGGCCGTTGCAGGGATATGATAAAGCAATTTATTTGAACCACCCTTACGAATTTGCGGTGAAGAACCCTTATCCGCCCCGTGTGCGTCACGATTGGAATCCGGTGGGTTCGTTCCGGCGTACGTTTACGGTTCCCCACGAATGGAAAGACAAGCGTGTCGTATTGCATTTCGGGGCTGTAAAATCTGCCTTTTATGTATGGGTGAACGGACGGAAAGTCGGTTATTCCCAAGACTCGAAGATGCAGGCGGAATTTGATATAACTTCCTGTTTGCAACCGGGGGAAATGTGCTGGCTGTTGAGGTCTATCGCTTTTCGATAGGTTCTTATCTGGAATGTCAGGATTTCTGGCGTTTGGCAGGGATTAAGCGGGATGTCTGGCTATATGCCACTTCCAAGACGTATGTCAAGGATTTCCGGGTCAATGCCTCATTGGAGAACGGATATAAAGATGGACGGCTGGATGTAGAAGTCGAAATGGCAACTGTTACGGCTAGTTCCGCGCAGCAACTCAATGTGCAGTTGGTGGATGAAAAGGGTAGTGTGATATATAGCGGGAACGAAACAGTAAAGGTGGCTAAAGGAAAGGGAACGGTAGCACGCTTTATGGTTGCTTTACCGGGAGTAAAACCATGGACGGCGGAGACACCGGACTTGTATACGTTGCTGATTTCTTCGGGAAAGAACGGAGAGGAACCTACTTACGTATCTTCCAAAATCGGTTTCCGGACAGTCGAACTGAAAGACGCACAGTTGCTGGTGAACGGTCGTCCTGTTTATATACGTGGCGTGAATCGCCATGAACATCATCCGAAGTACGGACATTACGTACCCCGTGAGACTGTGGAGAAGGACATAGAACTGATGAAGAAACTGAATGTCAACGCAATCCGTACTTGTCATTATCCGGCAGACCCGTATTTGTATGAGTTGTGCGACCGTTACGGACTCTATATCTGTGATGAGGCCAACATTGAATCTCACGGCTTGGGAGCGGCATTACAAGCTCCTTATGATTTCGACAAACATATTGCTGACGACCCTTCATGGGAAAAGATACATCATGACCGTATTTTCCGGATGTTCGAACGGGATAAAAATCATCCTTCCGTCATTATCTGGTCGTTGGGAAATGAATGTGGGGACGGAAGTATATTCAGAAACGGGTATCACCGGCTGAAAGAAACTGATCCGACCCGTCTTGTTCAGTTCGAGCAGGCTGGTACACAAGCGCATACCGATATATATTGTCCGATGTACATGCGGATGGACAAAATCCGTAATTACGCACTTTCGAATGACGTGTATCGTCCGTTGATTTTGTGCGAATATGCCCATGCAATGGGAAACAGTTTAGGAAATTTCCAGGATTATTGGGATTTGTTTGAAGCATATCCTGTGTTGCAGGGCGGTTTCATTTGGGACTGGGTAGATCAGGGAATGGAAGATTTTCGCGACGGTGTTCGTTTTCTTGATTATGGAGGCGCTTTCGGTTTGCAGAACGAACGCAATGACAAAGCTTTTTGCCTGAATGGTCTGATTAATGCTGACCGGGGATTGAATCCTCATGCCTATGAAGCGAAAAAGGTGATGCAAGGTATTCGTGTAAAAGCGATTTCCAACATGAAAGGAGAATTCGAATTAGTGAACAATCTGAGTTTTACGGATGTGTCCCATTATCGGCAGTGCTGGAAGTTGGAAGAAAATGGGGTGAAGGTAGAGGAGGGTGAACTTCACTTGAAGCTGGCGCCTCTTGGTTCGATGCGTTTCCGGGTTCCTTTCCGGACAAAAATGGATGACGGCAAAGAATATTTTGTTACTTTTGAGTTTAAAACGTTCGAGACTGAAGGGGTGCTTCCGGAAGATTATTGCGTAGCGTATGACCAACACCGGATACAGGGATGCAGGGCATTCGATTATCAGCCGGATGCCTTGAACGGCAGTTTGACGATAAACGAGACAGAAGAAAAGATAACAGTTGGAAATGAAAATTTTAGTTCTATATTCGACAAGCGTTCGGGAGCTCTGACCGGATTGTCGTTGGGCGGTTTTAATTATATGGATACACCGGTCCGTCCTGATTTCTGGCGGGTGAAGATAGATAATGACGGTTGGTTTAAAGACGGAAAGTACTGGAAAAACGCTCATCAGCGTTGTCGCTTGGATACTTTTACCCTATCGTGTGAGAGACGGAAGGAGGGTAAAAGGGAGATGATAAAGTCCGTGAAACTTTCGTTTAAAGTATTAGTGAACGTAGACCCGGAAGATGAGACACCCGATTTGTCGGAAGTTTGGTTTAATACGACGTATACAGTCTATCCGGATGCGACGGTGAAAGTGGAGAACGAATTCCTGCCCGTTTACTATCATGCGGAGCGAGAGATGTCTGTTCCGCGTATAGGACAGTTGTTCAAGTTGAAGGGTGCGTTGGAGACGGTCGACTGGTATGGTAGGGGGCCGTGGGAAAATTATGCTGACCGAAAAACGTCTGCTTTGGTAGGGCGATACCGGATGCTCGTAAAAGAGTTGGCGTATGCGTATGTACGTCCGCAGGAAAACGGCTATCGGACGGATGTGCGTGAATTGACTTTGAGTTCGCCCGAAGGAAATGGGATGAAAGTGACCGGATTGCCATTCTTCTGCTTCAATGCCCAGTATGCCCCTAAGGAGAACTATGAAATAAATGGGAAACCTATTCGGAATACAATCGACTTAAAACATGAGAAAGATGTTTTTCTGAATATCGATTATGGTCAAATGGGAGTTGGTGGAGATAACTCATGGGGGAATCCGGTGCATGTGGATTATCGGGTTCTGTTGAGGAATTACCGTTATGGTTATGTGATTCAACTATTTAAAGAATAAATGCGATGGATAAATCTGTATTGTTAATGAGTGCCGTGTTAGCTTCCGCTTCTTTGGAGGCTTCGGCACAGGCGAAAGACAAGTCGCCTAATATCGTTTTTGTGTTGGCGGACGATATGGGCATCGGTGATTTGGGCTGTTATGGTCAGAAGAAAATTAAAACGCCCAACATTGATTTGTTGGCGGAAAAGGGATTACTGTTTACCAATCACTATTGCGGTTCTACGGTTAGCGCTCCTTCACGTTGTAGTTTGCTCACCGGCAAACATACCGGACATGGATATATTCGTGGTAATAAAGGGGTGAAGTCTGAAGAAGGATTTTTTGATCTTCATTTACCAAAGGAGGAAGTGACCGTAGCTGAGGTGCTGAAAGAAAAAGGGTACGCTACGATGTGTGTTGGGAAATGGGGGTTGGGTGGTCCGCATACGTCCGGTAGCCCCGTTAATAAAGGCTTTGATTACTTCTTTGGTTATTTAAGTCAGGGAGCCGCTCATCGTTACTATCCGGAATATCTTTATGAAAATGAGGAGAAGGTGATGCTGAACAAGCAGGTATACAGTCATTTCATGATCATGGAGAAGGGACTCGATTTTATCAGGAAGAATGCTGACCGTCCTTTTTTTGCGTATTTTGCCATTACACCACCTCATGCTGATTTGGATTATCCTGATTTAAGCCAGTATGAAGATGCTTTTCCCGAGACACCTTATATCAATAACAAATCCAAGGGATTTAAAACGCAGATGAAGCCCAAGGCTGCATACGCTTCTATGGTGAGTGAGGTGGATAAGAATGTGGGGCAGATTATTCGGTTGTTGAAAGAGAAAGGCATTTGGGATAATACAATATTCATTTTTTCGTCCGACAACGGGGTGCACTGTGTAGGCGGACATGATCCCGATTTCTTCGACAGTAACGGTCCGTATCGCGGATATAAGAGAGATTTGTATGAAGGTGGAGTCCGTGCTCCGTTTGTGGTAAACTGGCCGGACAAGATAAAAGAGAGACGGACCGTGGATAATGTCACCACTTTCTGGGATTTTCTTCCTACGATGACCGAACTTGTCGGTGCAAAACCGATCAAGGACATTGACGGCATCTCTTATTTTTCTTTGCTTACCGGTGAAGGGAAAGAACCTCGTAAGCATGATTATATCTACTATGAATTTTATGAGCAGGGCGGGAAGCAGTCTATCTTAAAAGAAGGCTGGAAATTGGTCCGTCTCAATATGTCCAAACCGGAGAAGTTGAAAGAAGAACTTTATTATCTGCCGGATGATATCGGAGAGGAAAAGAATCTGATCGGGCAGAATCCTGCTAAAGCGGACGAGCTACGTTCTCTTGCGATGAAAGCTCGTACGGAAAGTGAACATTTCAAGTGGGAGAGTTCAAAATAAAAGAAATGATGAAGACTAAGAATATATCTTTCGCTGCTTTTGCTTTTTTGTCGGCACTTTCGTTGTCGGCAAAAGAGGAGTGTGGTCAGTCACCCAATGTTGTGATGTTTTTGATAGACGACTTGGGATGGAACGATTTCGGCTGCTATGGTAGTCGGTTTTATCAGACTCCCACTATCGACAGCCTGGCGCATGCCGGGGTTTTGTTCACAGACGGATATGCTGCCTGTACGGTCAGTTCACCTACCAGGGCTGCATTGATGACCGGCAAATACCCGGCACGTCTTCACCTTACTGATTGGATAGCGGGCTGGAATTATCCTTGGGCCAAATTACGGATACCGGAGTGGACCAAATATCTTCCGTTGGAGGAGAAAACCGTAGCTGAGTATTTGAAAGACTCCGGTTACCAAACGTGGCATGTCGGCAAATGGCATTTAGGGGATGATGAGAAATATTGGCCGGAGAATCAAGGGTTCGATGTGAATATCGGCGGAAATTACAAAGGAGCTCCTATCAAGAACAAAGAGGGGTGCAACGGTTATTTTTCTCCTTATTGCCTGCCGCGGCTAGAAAACGGAGAAGAAGGCGAATATTTGACCGACAGACTGACAGATGAGGCTGAACGTCTGATTGAAAAACAAGGTGACCGGCCTTTCTTTCTGAATATGTCACATTATGCCGTACATACTCCACTGGGAGCTAAACCGGAATTAGAAAGGAAATACGAAGCCTTGGCTGATAGTTCTTATTTTCATAATAATGCTACGTATGCGGCGATGATTCAAAGTGTGGACGAAAGTTTGAATCGTATATTGGAGGTCTTGAAACGGAAAGGAGTGCTTGATAATACCTTGATTATCGTAACAAGTGATAACGGAGCTGTACATAAGATATCGAAAAGTTATCCTTTGCGTAAAGGTAAAGGTGCCGAATATGAGGGTGGAGTACGCGTACCGTTGATTGTGTATTGGAAAGGACATACTCCTGTGAATAAGAAAGTGCATACTCCTGTTATCACAATGGATTTATTCAGTACGATAATCGACGCTGCCGGTGTGAAAGCGAAAGATGAAACAATTGACGGAGTTTCTCTATGGCCTGTGATAAAAGGGGAAAAGGAGAGTGAACGTCCTATCTTCTGGCATTATCCCCATTATCATAATGGGGGAGCACGGCCATATTCTGCAGTTCGCTTGGGTGATTGGAAGCTGATTAAACAATATGAATCCGACACCTGTGAATTGTATAATCTGAAAGAAGATATCGGCGAAAGAAAAAATCTGAGAGATGATTGTCCTCAGAAAGCAGATGAACTTAGTCGTGTCTTGGAGAAATGGTTGAAAACGGTTGATGCGCAATTACCTTCAGAAAATCCGACTTGGGATGCGAAAAGAGAAAGAAAGACTGGAAAATATGCAGGATTGGATTGATAAATATGTAAAAATGAATACAACTATAATGCCTTTTTCCAAGCCTCTGTATGTGATGACAAAGCCTGTTGGAGCGGTCTGCAATTTGGCTTGTGATTATTGCTATTATCTCGAGAAATTAAATTTATATAAGGATACGTCCAAGTATGTGATGAGTGACGAACTTCTGGAGCGTTTCATCAAAGAGTATATCAGCTCGCAGACTATGCCGCAAGTACTCTTTACCTGGCACGGAGGAGAAACGTTGATGCGTCCGCTCAGCTTCTATAAGAGGGCAGTGGAACTGCAGAAGCAGTATGCAGAGGGAAGAACTATTGACAACTGCATACAGACTAACGGTACATTGCTCACTGATGAGTGGTGCCAGTTCTTCAAGGAAAACAACTGGCTGGTGGGAGTGTCTATTGATGGACCGCAAGAGTTTCACGACGAGTATCGCCACAATAAGCAGGGGCTTCCTTCTTTTGTGAAGGTGATGCGAGGCATAGAACTTCTTGATAAGCATGGAGTCGAATGGAATGCTATGGCTGTAGTGAACGACTATAATGCCGATTATCCTGTGGAATTCTATAATTTCTTCAAGTCTATGGGTTGTCATTATATCCAGTTTGCTCCAATTGTGGAAAGAATCTTCAAGCATAATGATGGTCGCCATCTAGCATTGCCCATGCAGGCGGGAGATAAACTAGCTGACTTCTCGGTAACTCCCGAACAGTGGGGAAATTTCCTTTGCAAGCTTTTCGATGAATGGGTAAAGAACGATGTGGGAGAGTATTTCATACAGATATTCGATTCTACACTTGCTAACTGGGTAGGAGAGCAACCTGGGGTATGTTCTATGGCAAAGACCTGCGGACATGCCGGCGTTATGGAGTTTAATGGCGATGTATATTCGTGCGATCACTATGTATTCCCCGAATATAAGCTTGGCAATATCTATCAGAAAACCCTTGTTGAAATGATGTACAGCGAAAGACAGCATGAGTTCGGAGTAATGAAACAGAAGTCACTGCCTACACAGTGCAAGGAATGTGAATTTCTGTTTGCCTGCAATGGTGATTGTCCGAAGAACCGTTTTGCCATGACGGCTACGGGTGAGGGCGGATTGAATTATCTTTGTAAGGGATATTATCAGTTCTTTAAGCATGTGGCCCCATATATGGATTATATGAAAAGAGAATTACTGGCCGAGCGTGCTCCTGCAAATGTTATGAAGGCTATAAGAGAAAATCAGATAAGTGTTGATTAAGGAATAATAGTAATATAACGCAAATCAGTAGTTGAATTCTGATTCTTTGTTTTAGAAAATGCTTTTTCTTAACTTTTCACTATGTACGGAAATACGCCGGCAACCGTTATGTGAAATATTTCACTTGCTGGAATCAGTTCTTGTAATGATGTTCGGCCAATTTAGTAATCGTGAAAGTCTTCGTGGCTTAATTGTAGCTTTGGAAGCTCATCAAGGAAAGCGTTATCATTTGTGGTGGGGCGTGATCTATTTTTCCAGCATAATAAAGAAGGTATGCGAAAAACGTGCTACCAATATCCTGGATATTTCAGGAGGAAAGTATGCGTTTGATCCTACTACGATTCCTTTATGTCTGGTTACATTTCCTTGGGCAAAGTTTCGTAAAAAAAAACATTCTATCTAAGGAATTGTTTGACGGTCCATAGTGCTTAATATGTAATTTTTCAATTCGTAGTCACTCTCTATTTTCGCAGCAAACCATAATGATATACTAAATGGCAAGTAAAAATCTTTGGTATCGCTATCAGAAGGAGGGTTTCCCAAATCGATGTCCATCGTCCTGTTCTGTTAAATGAATGGTGTGGCTTATTTCCAGTTCGGGAGATGGTACAAGTAGCATCGCACTTCTGAGGTAATTTTGTACACTAACAGAAATAAAAAAGCAGAGAAGACAGCTATCCCTAACTATCTTCTCTCTTGCTTTAAAATATCAATCTCATCACTATCTTCTCCGGTTGTGCTGTGATCTTAACTCTCTTTACTTGATCCGCCCCAAGTAGTACAGCCGAATTTTTATAACACCCTATAAATTCTCTTTTCGGCATGAAAAACGTGTACCCGAAAGGAACTCCTCCCCAGTAATCCGGTATCCTAAAACCATTAAAACTATGCCCGGTGATAATGTTGGCATCAATATTATAGATCAACTTTGGATCATAATTCAGCCAGTCTATTTCCCCCTCCCTGTACTTACGGAGAAATGTCAGTTCCAATGTTTTCCCCGATACTTCTCTGACCTTAAATTTGACTCCACCGGCATTAAAGACCTTATCCAGATCCGCCTGAACAGCATTTTCTATCTCATTGACTCCTAGTGTACTCAGATCATACACCTTGCCCATTGTAAATATTTTCTTTTTCATGTTACTCCAGGTCTCTTTCTATTATTATTGATATTTCTCCTTGTCCGTCAGTTTTGAAACTTAGTTTCTCGTAATTAACAAGTTGGCATAACCGATCCTCATATGTATCTATCAGCCATTCTAGGCTAACCAATGAATGCCCATCTTCATCTTCATATAATTCCCCGTCTTCATCCGCTATATCTGTCATATCAGAGGTAGTCAGACTGAATATATGAGCAGCCAGTTCTATAGAGATGTAATTAGTATCATCAGTCGCATATAACTTAGGGGGATATTTTATTTGGATGAATACTGCATTCTCAAAACAACTGATTCTGTGTCTTACCGGAATATCAGAGAGCCCGTCCATTAGAAGCTCGACTATGGAGTAATCTACTTCTTGTATATCTCCTGTATAATAACGCTTCATCATTTCCACTCTAAAATTGGCTATCAAAGACAAGTCCTGTATTGGCATCTTTGCTAGTCGGGGGTATAAGATACCGTTCTCATCAATATAACTTTCGGGATCAGTACATTTCAATTCTTTATTTCTTGTTGTTGAAAATCTTTTTACTTTCATACTACTTAGTTTTTTGTGATTTAATGATTAAGGTTGTGTTATGATTCTCTTTCAGATATTCTTGGAGCTTAGAATATCTGTCTGCTCTACATCTTCCACGTGGACATAGAACAAATATTTCTTTAAGGCTTATTTCTAATGTTAAGTTACCGTCCGTACTATCCTTTTTATTCAATAAAGAAGCCAGTTGAGGAAAATATTCTCCTAAAGCCTTTATATCATCGGAGAATTTATTCGTTGTCTCTTTCGAATCGGAGTATGATTCTACCGGAGTTTTTGGTATGTCACCACAATCTTTGTTGAGCGAATACCAGAGTTGGGATGTGTCTGTCATAACTTTAAGTATTTAATTCATAGTTAGGGATTTCAGGGCTTCGTAGCGGAGTTTCGGCATTTTTTAAGGTGAGATGGGCAGAAAAAATAAAGAGTACCTTCCGCCGTAGTGTTCCCTTTGCTTCTTGATATGTGGTAATTCAAGTAGTAGGATACTTTGGTTTCAGGTACTCTTTTTGTGTGAGTATTGTTTCTTCATGGATAAGGCTATGGGGCGATCTGAGGCGTACTTGTGCTATTCCCTCGTATTTATCTCATCCAGCAATAAGCATTCGCCTTAATCTCTACTTTTGTAAATTTCTCCAGTTCCGCCTTCAACATCTTCACTTCATTCGCAGTCGGTTCAGGGAGGGTAATATCATACCGTGAGTTACGACCGATATTCACCTGCTGTGGCGAACACATACCGACCAGTTCCACCAATTCTTTCAAATCGAATTTCATTAGAGGTTCACAAGTTACGTAGGTGGGGATTCCATAGTTAGCGATCTCCTGCATAGCAATTGCACGTTCCCGGGACAGGGGAGCGTTCCTCATTATATCCGGATAAAAACGGTTCGTCTCAATGGTCGTACAAAGAACGGATTTCTTCATAACCGGATGATCTAGATATTCTAGAAAACGGGCGGGATTCTTGGATTGGAAGAGATACCTGTTATCAAAACCGTCACAATAGTCCAGTACCTGCTCAATCCACTCTGCCGGGACATTAGCCGCCCATTCATCCGTACTGCTGCCTACAAAGATAAAGTTGCCTTCCCCCAGGTTCACTTTCAGTTCCTTCAGCTCCAGACGCAAGGGAGGCAGGAGAAGTTTACATCTCATAAAACAATACGCACAGGAGTGTTCACATTCGCCTTTCATCGGGTTATATGTATGTGAAACGAAAGCATACATGTTCCCGATACTTTTATTCAGTGCCATAATTCTTTTTTTTAAGTTAGTTATTTTTTTTTCATTTTCTATTTCTGTACCGCATACGTTCACACCCGAATATATTATTGGCGTAAGCGTATTCGATTATTTCCGTTATATCAAAACCGGGAATAAGTTCCTCTATGAATGCCTTTGCCTTACCCGGCTCAACGCCAGCCTTACATAAGATACCCGCATAGGACATCGCCGTATTATTCCTGCCATTGCTCAAAGATTTCCCGTTCCATGCTTTTCTCAGTATCCGGATAATGCTGTCATCAGAAATGACTTGTTTGTTCAACTGGTTCAGAAAACCTTCGACCCAGGATTCGTCCTGTACCAGAACAGGTTCTCCTTGCACATCCCTGATAACTGTTTCTGTCATCGTATTGGGTATGACAGGTTCCGGTGTTCCCGGTACAAAGTGAAAGGGAACAGGAGTTGGATTTTTCCATAAGTCCGGATCATAGGAGAGATAATTCCCTCTGGCCAGGTCGGTGGTGCTCTTGTCTATCCAGGGACAATCAAACAGCTTTACTAATTGTCCGTACAGGTCATAGTGATAAAGCGGTTCACAGTTATCATGCAGGATGATCGCTTTATACCCCGTTCCGCCTGGAGTGACAAAACAGGCATAGACACATGGAAATCCCTGCAGCCACCTGACAAAATCCGGCATATCATCCACCCCGATATGGTCAAAATCGAGAGCCGTATAGGAGGAGTAGACTGTGCATTCATTCTTATGTCTGGACCTGAAGGTTCCGTTCCAGGTGGCTACGGGGAGAAGGGCTTTCTTCCTGTTTTTCTCATCTTGGGTTCCAGCACTCCTGACGGCTTCTACTTTAGGTTTCAGATGATAGTAGGTGTCATCCCGGATAATTTCTAGCAGCTTGTCCACGTCATATTCCTGTGCTTGGGTTACATCGGTGATTCTAGGAAACAGGGAGACTTTTTCCCGTGCATGTGAGATAATTCTGAATATTGCTGTTTTTTTACCGTTTATCCTAATAGTCTTCTCTTCACAAGTCAGGTAACCAGTAATATCGGATGCGCTCGGTTTACCCTGTATTCCCAGGTCATGATAGATTCCCCGAAGGATTTCCTTTACTTCCGGTCTTGTAGATTCACCGCCTACTTTCAGTACATTCATCAGTCGACCGGCGATTTCATTCCTGGGTAATAACTTCATGGGAACCGGGGCAAGGGCTTGTTTTATATAGTCCTCCCGCCAGTATGAGCTCTCAAAGCCCTCCCTTCCCAGGGCATCGTAGTAATCTTTGTATTTCCTTTCGATAAAGTTGCATTCCTCCAGGAGCAGTGGGGCATTTTCATGCAGGTCACAATACATCCTGGCCTTTCTGTCGAACCGGTTGTCCATGTTCCATTTGGTGAAGATTCTTTGTATCTCCGGATTATTGCTGTCGGTAGCCTTTGTCACATTCACCCCGGCTTTCAATGCACGGTACATGGAGAAGTCGTTGTTATAGATTCGGTCGGATACTTCCCAGGCCCTCCTGTCTGCTATCTCCAGAATTTCATTCTTAACAACATGCACATGATTATCCGCATCTCTGACTATACAGCAATAATGCTTCTTGTGACCTTCCGTTCTTATGTTATCCTCCATCAGCCGCAATTGTTCGTCTTTGTTGGGTACGGCATTGTAGTTCTCTATCTGACGCAGAGTTCCCTCATTCTTCTCCCTGATGGAATTCTCCAGTTCATCCCTTGTCGCTTTGGCTTCTTTGGTATTGAAATAAAGAGTGGCTGAATTCCGGAAAGGGTTTTCCTCAAGTCTCTGGCGGCCTACTATTTGCTGGAGGTCCACCGAAACATCCACTGCCATGCAACTGACTTGCGGATTGGCAAAAATGTATGAATAGGCGTTGGTCGAATAGAAATCGGCACCTATATATACAGTTGAGGTACAGAAAGTGAACATTTTATGTGGCTCTCCTCTTTGTGGGATATCTCCGATCCTGAATTTCATGCCCGTTTCTCTGGAAAGATTATCCAGTTTCCGAAGATTATCAGTCTTGGCTGAACAGATAATGGCCGTTTCTTCCGGTGTGAGCCCGTTCTTTTTGATAATCTTCTTGATTTCAGAAACGCTGTTGATATAAAACACGGCCTCCCTGGCGGTAAAACCTTCTCCATTCACAACGGTTGACTTGCCGTTGCCTTCCCGGTATTTCCCGATCAGATCAGAACACAGTTCCAGGACGGGTTTCTTAGATTTCACAACTTCGACATTGGGAGTCTGTGTCATATCCTCCGGCCAGAGAAGCTCATAAATGGTCATATTCCTGAACTGTTCCGTCATGTCCAGATAGGATTCCAGATAGGGCGTAGCCGACAAATAGATGACAGTGGAGAATTTCCGGAGTACCTGGCATAGCTCATATTCCGTAGTGGCCTTGTACTGGCAATCGTAAAATATAGCCTGGAACTCGTCTATCACTACCACCCATTCGGATATATCCTCCCCCGAACTAATCAGGACTTCCATGATTTTCCTGAGTGAATCATACGTTGTCAGTATCTTGTTCCCTCCGGATCTGATATATCCGGTTAGGTTTTCATTGAAAGCAAGCGTGTCGGTCGGGGAAATAAGTCTGCTTTCAAAATACCTCTTCTTATCCCCCTGGTAACGGTACAGGTGCAGGTTGTCGGAGAGATGCTGGGAATACTTGTTATAGAGCAGATGCTTTCTGGGACTGGCTAATATGACTTTCCTGCCTGATCTTAGATAGGCTTCAGTAGCTCCGCATCCGCATATACGTTTGTTTAGAATGTAATGTTGTCCTTCCGGCAGCAGGGTATTCCATAAGTCATGCCAGTCTGAAAGGTATCTGATCCCCTCAGGGACATTTAATGTAATTTTATGCATTGGTTCACTTTTAAGATTAATGGGGTAAGTCGGAGACAGAGGGTATACGATAGTAGAGAGTATGTAATACATAACCGGTAGGATAATGTAGATGTTATAAAATATACTACAAAAAATGTACTTCTATTATAAAAAGTACACGATTTGCAAACTTTTTTATAACATTTTGTCTCCCTCCGGGGAGTTATGTATATCACTTCACTACGTTCCTCTACTCCCTGCCTCCAGCTAACCCCGGTTATACAAAATTTATGGTTCATCTGTATTTTTATCGAAATCACCCTTTGTTTTTTGTGAGTGGATATTCAGGGTTACTCCGAAAGTACGTAGCAGGTATTTCCTTAATCCCAGGTATGCTTCGATCTTTGGATAATCCCTTTCACATATCCCCCTGAACTCTTTGAGAGACACATTAATGACCAAGCCTTCCTGTAGACCGTATTTCTCTTGTAACCTTTTGATATCCTCCCTGTATCTTCTGGGTATTCTCTGTGGAACTGTTTTTTCGTTGACATCAGGACAATCCCGTACCTGACGGTCTAGTATTGAGCTATCGTTTTTACTTGACAATATTATATTTTTTGTTTTCATACATATATCAAGCTTTCGAGGGATTTGAACGGCGAAACAGACTTTTTTGATAAGAGAAGAGGGGAATGCTATTATTATAGCACTATTATTAAAATGGTAACTTTATGGTGTAATGACTCGTTTACAATGAAGGATAGGAAAGAAGTACTCTGCGTGTTCTTGATAATCGATATATTTATTATCAACTAGGTATTCTCTGTTAATAATGATAGATTAATTTTCCCCATACGAGTTACTTTAAAAATAATCCTCACCTGCATTTGCTGCAAGTGAGGAATTTGTGGATAGGATATGCTTTAGTAATCAGAATCTCCTGTAAACGTATCCATGAGTTTATCCATCTGCTCGCCTATGCATTTGTCTATTAGCTTTGCATAGTGGGCAGTCATTCTTGTGTTAGTATGCCCCAACATTTTAGAAACGACTTCTAAAGATATGTTATTGGCTAATGTAACGGTACTTGCAAACGTGTGGCGGCTTGTGTGGAAGCAGATTCGCTTATTAATTCCACAAAGTATAGCTATATCCTTTAGATATTTGTTGATGTCCGCAGGGTCTTGAATAGGGAGTAGTTTCTCTCCACCCTTGTACTTATCCAATATCAATTTGGCGATAGGAAGTAGGGGGATTCTTGAAAGTATACCTGTTTTGATTCTACGCTTCTTAATCCATATTCTGCCTGCACTGTCTTTCTCAAAGTGTTCTGGTGCTAATGTTTTAATATCAATGTAGCTTAATCCGGTGAAACACCCAAAGAGAAAGAAATCTCTAGCTTTTTCAAAACGTGGGATAGGAGTATCAAAGTTGATAATTTTCCTCAATTCTTCTTCATCCAAGAAATCCACTTCTACGGGTTCGCGTTCTACTTTATAAGCGTTTACAGGATTGTAGGATATATAAGAGTTGGCGACAGCTAAATTTAGCAACTTCTTTAAGAACTTTAAATGCTTAGTGCAGGAGTTTTGCCCCATCTTCTTTTCACTTAATAGGAATGAGTGAAAGCCTTGAATAAAACCAATGTTCAATTCTCTTAGATACAAATCCTCTCTGTTATATTTCTTTAGAATGAACTCTCTGAGTAATCTGCCTGTATATTCAAATATCCAATAAGTAGCAGGTGCAACAGTTTTACCTACCATTGCTTTACGCTCTGTGTTATGCTCTTCCAGTACACTTAATAGGCTTCTTTCTTTTAAACACTCTACTTTGTCAAAGTAAGCATCATATAAAAGTTGGGCTGTAATAATGAACCCTCTGTCTAATAATTCAGCTTCTTTCTCATATAACTTAGCTCTGACTGATTTAAGGTAGTTGTTGAGGCTTGTAGCTTCCTCATCTTTACCCTTTACTAATTGTCTGTTCTTATCCCAACTGGTAACTTTAATTTGTTTTCCTGTTGAGAATGAGCATCTTTCTCCATTGATTGTGATTGTAACCTCAATAGGAGTATTACCATTTTTTCTTGCTTTACTTTCTCTTATTGAGAAGAGAATTGAAAATGAACTTCTTTCCATGGTTTAATCAATTAAAATTAGACATTTGGAAGTTCTTTAAATATGCTATATCTATCTGTAATGTAGGTAGTTATCCTATGTTTTGCGACCACTTGTAAGAAAATAGAAAAATGGTCGCGAATAAGTCGCAAGATAATTGCCATTTTAGCTCAAATTTACCCTAAATCAACTTTTAATCGTGCAACCCATTTACGACCTAAAGAGTCAATTTCTTACAGTAATTTCAGCCAATTATTTGCAATATTCTTGATTGATTTAGAAAGGTCGAAGAAGAGGTAAATCAGCTGTTCAACCTACGAACATACTGAAAATAAAAATCCCCATAACCTTATCAGTTACAGGGATTTAATATGTTGTAATTGTTATAATTACTTGCTCAAAGCCTGAGCTACGTCAACCGCACAAGCTACTGTACAACCTACCATCGGGTTGTTACCAATTCCCAGGAATCCCATCATTTCTACGTGAGCAGGAACTGATGAAGAACCAGCGAATTGAGCGTCTGAGTGCATACGTCCCATTGTGTCTGTCATACCGTATGAAGCAGGACCGGCAGCCATGTTGTCCGGGTGAAGAGTACGACCTGTACCACCACCTGATGCAACTGAGAAATAAGGCTTACCTGCAAGAACACGTTCTTTCTTGTAAGTACCTGCAACCGGATGTTGGAAACGAGTCGGGTTAGTAGAGTTACCTGTGATAGAAACGTCTACGCCTTCTTTCCACATGATAGCTACACCTTCACGAACGTCGTCAGCACCGTAGCATTTTACTTTTGCACGAGGACCGTCAGAGTAAGCGATTTCGCGAACAACTTTCAGTTCACCAGTAAAGTAATCGAATTGAGTCTGAACGTATGTAAAGCCGTTGATACGAGAGATGATCTGAGCAGCGTCTTTTCCAAGACCGTTCAGGATGCAACGCAACGGTTCTTTACGTACTTTGTCTGCTTTTGCAGCGATTTTGATAGCACCTTCAGCAGCAGCGAAAGATTCGTGACCTGCAAGGAAAGCGAAACATTTAGTTTCTTCGCGCAGCAACATAGCAGCGAGGTTACCGTGGCCGATACCAACCTTACGGTCGTCAGCAACAGAACCCGGAATACAGAATGCCTGCAAACCGATACCGATAGCTTCTGCAGCTTCAGCAGCGTTTGTGCAGTTCTTCTTAAGAGCGATTGCAGTACCTACCACATAAGCCCATTTTGCGTTTTCAAAACAGATAGGCTGAGTTTCTTCACACGTTTTATAAGGATCAAGTCCGGCAGCTTCGCAGATAGCGTTAGCTTCTTCGATGTCTTTGATGCCGTTAGCGTTCAAGGCTTCGATGATACCTTTGATACGACGGTCTTGGCTTTCGAATTTTACTTCTCTAATCATAGTTTCTTTCCTCCTTATATTATTCGTGACGTGGATCAATATGTTTAACTGCTCCCTGTTCTGCTGTTACACGTCCGTAAGTACCTGTAACTTTCTTCAATGCTTCGTTTGCATCTGTTCCCTTCTTGATTTCATCCATGAACTTACCCATGTGAACGAATTCGTATCCACAGATTTCGTCATTCTTATCCAAGAAGATGTTTTTGATGTAACCTTCAGCCATTTCAAGGTAACGGGGACCCTTAGCCAAAGTACCATAAAGAGTACCTACCTGGCTACGCAGACCTTTACCTAAATCTTCCAGACCTGCACCGATGATCAAACCACCTTCAGAGAAAGCAGACTGAGTACGTCCGTAAACGATTTGCAGGAAGAGTTCGCGCATAGCAGTGTTGATTGCGTCGCAAACAAGGTCAGTGTTCAATGCTTCGAGGATCGTTTTTCCCGGAAGAATTTCGGCAGCCATAGCAGCAGAGTGAGTCATACCGGAACATCCGATAGTCTCCACCAAAGCTTCCTGGATAACGCCTTCTTTAACGTTCAGTGTCAGTTTGCAAGCACCCTGTTGAGGAGCACACCAACCGATACCGTGTGTCAAACCTGAAATATCAACGATTTCTTTTGATTTTACCCATTTGCCTTCTTCGGGTATGGGAGCCGGTCCGTGGTTAGGACCCTTCTTTACAACACACATGTGTTCCACTTCGTGTGAATAAGTCATAATTAGCTCTTTTTTTAAGTGATATAATTAAAAATACGTAGTCACGATTCTCTAAATCGCCCACAAAGGTAGTCGATTTATTTGTTTCTGCAAATCGCCTTTTATTACTTTTTTGTGAAAAGAGACAAATCGGTTTGCCTTTCTCCGTCGTTTGTAAAGTCGGGATTGCATTTGTGAAAGTTTGAAGGTTGTAGAACTATCTATTCATATCTTTGTTGTTATTGAAAAACAAAAAAGTATGGAACTGGACCAAATAGATATACATTATTTAATTGCGGCAATTTGTGTCATTTCCTCTGCACTCGTTTTTTATTCGATCGGTGTCTGGGGCGAGCGACTCCAAAAGAAGCTGAAGTTCTGGCATATAGCTTTCTTTTTGATCGGATTGGTAGCTGATACGGTTGGTACCAGTTTAATGGAACATATCGCCGAACTGACTCACCTGCATGATGAGATTCATACGGTGACGGGGACTATTGCCATTCTTTTAATGTTTGTGCATGCTTTGTGGGCGATATGGACTTATGTGAAAGGTTCGGCAAAAGCTAAAAAGCATTTTAACCGTTTCAGCATTGTCGTTTGGTGTATTTGGCTTATACCTTATTTAATAGGTGTGTATATGGGAATGCGCTTACATCCATAGAATTAGTCTCCGGACAAATAGAGAATAATGGTATATCCCATAGGGAAAGTACTCAAAAGTAGTAGCTAAAATAGGAAAAGGATGCCGGTATTGTTAGGTCACCACGGCCGTGGTAAGATCTTATCATGGACGTGGAGATATCCTACCACAGCTGTGGTAACTTCTCTTCACGGCCGTGGTGACCTAACAATATCAGCACTAAATATGAACTATGAAAGGGGGATAGAAGAAGTATGCTTGCTTCTTTAGGGTATTAATCAAGGGGAAAGACGGTGATAGGTTGATAGGTTGGTGATAGGTTGCATTAACCTGTCACCGTATGTGAAACCACGATGAATAACCACTTTGACGCTCTGCGGTGATAGGTGAAAGAGAAAATTGCATTTTTTCCTTGTGTAGAAGATAATGATTTGCATCCTTATTTGTAGTATGAGTTATTGAGATGTAGAATAAAATTCGTAGCTTTGCTGCATAATTTATTAAGAAAGAATTATGATTGAAGTTATAGAATCTGCTTTACAAAAGGCTGCGGGCGAAGGAATGGATGAATTTATCCAAGTGTTTACCGATAAATATAAGGAAGTGATTGGTGGTGAATTGACTGCTGATACGATGCCATTACTGACAGGTGAGCAGCATTCTTTGTTGGCTTACCAGATTTTCCGTGATGAAATTATGGTTGGCGGATTCTGTCAATTGATCCAGAATGGATATGGAGGATATATTTTTGATAATCCGTTTGCGAAGGTGATGCGTTTGTGGGGGGCGGATGAATTCTCGAAATTGATCTATAAGGCCAAAAAAATATTTGATGCCAATCGTAAGGACTTGGAGAAGGAGCGGACTGATGACGAATTTATGGCTATGTATGAGCAATACGAGGCTTTTGATGAGCTGGAAGAGGTTTATTTGGAAATGGAAGAACAGGTTACGGCTTTGATTGCAAGCTATGTAGACGAACATTTGGAACTTTTTGCGAAAATAATAAAGTAAGGGATGCAGTATTTTTTAAGTATCTGCATTTATCAATTGTGAATTAGAATTTATATCTTTGCAAAATCTAAAAAATATGTTTATGAAACAAATGAAATTTTTCTTGGTGGCTTTGATGGCTGTAGTAATGGGAATGTCGGTTACTTCTTGTATGAATGGGGATGATAATACACAGGTAAATGACCTTCCTGTTCTAGGTAAAGTAAAAGATAGCTTTTTGGGGTTAACTTTCACTTCATTGGATGGATTTACTTTTAAATCAAAGAATACGGTTGAAGGTACAACTAACTTTATGCCAGGTGATTTTATTGTTGCAACGTGTAGCTATGATACAGAGGTGGATATAGATTATACAACAAACACTATCAATGCAACAATCGGATCTACTGAAAAAATCTCGGGTAATGCTGTACATAGTACGACAAAAGCAGAAGATGAAGGAGAGCATCCTTCTTATGTTTCAGATAGAGGTGTCATAAGTATTACGGATTTGACTCCGGCTATGATTGATAACTATAACTTGCTTGTTCCTATTCAATATTTTGCTTTTGAGAAAATAGCCAGTCATACTTTTTTTATGGTATATTATAGTGATGAAAAAGAGCTTAAAGGTAAAACAGATTTAAAACTGTTTTTACGTCATACTTCTACAGAAGAAAAGGCTAAAGAAACTTATAGAGCTTTTTCGTATAGAGTCTTTGATATAAGAAGTGCTATAGAGGCTTATAAGAATGCAAATGAAGAAAGATATCCAAGTAATATTACGATTGTATCAGAAGCGAATTCAAGCAATAATGATGTCCCCAAGACAACAACTACAACTCCTGTGACTTATACTTTTAGAGAATAACATTGAACTACAAGGAACTATTTAACATAGCAATGAAATTGATTTCCTCTCCGGCCAAGGCCTGGGAGGAAATTTCTATGGAAGAGGATAGGCGAAAAGTTTTTATGGCTTTTGTCTATCCTATGATTGGTTTATGCGGCTTGTCCGTCTTTATCGGGTCACTATTGACCAATGGTTGGGGCGGTCCGCAAAGTTTTCAGATAGCTATGACCAATTGTTGTGCCGTAGCTGTGGCCCTGTTCGGAGGATACTTTTTGGCAGCTTATGCCATAAATGAAATGGGAACCAAGATGTTTGGCATGCATGCTAATATGCCGTTAGTGCAACAATTTGCAGGATATGCACTTGTTGTACCGTTTCTGCTTCAGATTGTCACCGGACTATTACCTGATTTTAGAATTATTGCTTGGCTGTTGCAGTTCTACATTGTCTATGTAGTATGGGAAGGTGCTCCTATAATGATGAAGGTAGAAGAAAAACAACGGTTGAAATACACCCTTTTATCGTCCGTTTTGTTAATACTATGTCCGACGGTGATTCAATTTGTGTTTAATAAGTTGACGGCCATACTTAATTAATAAGTGAAAATGAAACAACCTCCTGTAAATATTAAGAATAAACGTGCTACGTTCGACTATGAACTGATAGATACCTATACGGCAGGTATCGTATTGACCGGTACGGAAATCAAATCCATTCGTTTGGGAAAAGCGAGTCTGGTAGATACGTTTTGCTATTTTGTGAAAGGCGAATTATGGGTAAAGAATATGCATATCGCCGAGTACTTTTACGGATCGTACAATAATCATACGGCACGCAGGGACAGGAAGCTGTTGCTTAGTAGGAAAGAACTGGAGAAACTTCAACGGGAAATGAAGAATCCCGGGTTTACAATTGTGCCCGTGCGTCTTTTTATCAACGAAAAAGGTTTGGCGAAACTGGTCGTTGCTTTGGCGAAAGGTAAGAAGGAGTATGATAAGCGGGAATCCATAAAAGAAAAAGACGACCGTAGAGATATGGCTCGTATGTTTAAAAGATGATGATAGGGTAATGAAAAAGACAATTTCTCAGATTGTATCCGACCGCATTCTTATTTTGGACGGGGCAATGGGTACAATGATCCAACAATATAATCTCACAGAAGAAGATTTTCGTGGCGAGCGTTTTGCGCATATTCCCGGACAGTTGAAAGGAAATAATGATTTATTGTGTCTGACACGTCCCGATGTAATTCAAGATATTCATCGTAAGTATCTGGAAGCAGGTGCGGATATTATTGAAACCAATACATTCAGTTCGACTACGGTTTCTATGGCAGATTATCACGTGGAAGAATATGTGCGTGAAATAAATCTTGCAGCTGTAAAACTGGCGCGTGAACTGGCTGATGAATATACTGCAAAGAATCCTGATAAACCGCGTTTTGTAGCCGGTTCCGTTGGACCTACCAATAAGACCTGCTCTATGAGTCCGGATGTGAACAACCCGGCTTATCGTGCCTTGACTTATGATGAACTGGCGGCAGCTTACCAACAGCAAATGGAAGCTATGCTTGAAGGTGGAGTGGATGCCATTCTGATTGAGACGATATTTGATACGTTGAATGCCAAGACCGCTATTTTTGCTGCAGAACAAGCAATGAAAGTAACAGGTGTTGAGGTGCCGGTCATGTTATCTGTTACCGTGTCTGATGTAGGCGGAAGAACATTGTCCGGTCAGACGCTGGATGCATTTCTTGCTTCTGTGCAACACGCCAATATCTTTTCTGTCGGTTTGAACTGCTCGTTCGGGGCCCGACAGTTAAAGCCTTTCCTTGAACAGTTGGCTGTCCGCGCACCTTATTATATAAGTGCTTATCCAAATGCGGGTTTGCCGAACAGTCTCGGCAAGTATGATCAAACTCCTGCGGATATGGCCCATGAGGTGAAAGAATATATCCAGGAAGGATTAATCAATATTATCGGTGGTTGTTGTGGAACAACGGATGCGTATATTGCCGAATATCCGGCTCTGGTAGAAGGTGCCCGACCGCATATACCGGCTCCTAAACCTGATTGTATGTGGCTTTCCGGCCTTGAGCTGTTGGAAGTGAAACCGGAAATAAACTTTGTAAATGTCGGAGAACGCTGTAATGTGGCCGGTTCGCGTAAATTCCTTCGTCTGATAAATGAAAAGAAATATGATGAAGCGTTGTCTATTGCCCGTCAACAGGTAGAAGACGGAGCTTTGGTGATTGACGTCAATATGGATGATGGATTGCTGGACGCTAAGGCAGAGATGACAACGTTCCTCAATCTTATCATGTCCGAGCCGGAGATTGCACGTGTACCTGTGATGATCGATTCCTCTAAATGGGAAGTTATCGAAGCCGGATTAAAATGCCTTCAGGGGAAATCGATCGTTAACTCTATTTCTCTGAAAGAAGGCGAAGACAAATTCCTTGAACACGCCCGGATTATCAAGCAATACGGAGCTGCGGCCGTAGTAATGGCTTTTGATGAAAAAGGACAGGCTGACACTGCTGCGCGTAAAATAGAAGTTTGCGAGCGTGCTTATCGTCTTTTGGTTGATGAAATAGGTTTTAACCCTCACGATATTATTTTCGATCCGAATGTGCTTGCCGTAGCTACGGGTATCGAAGAGCATAACAACTATGCGGTGGACTTCATCGAAGCTACCGGTTGGATTAAGAAAAACCTTCCCGGAGCGCATGTCAGCGGGGGAGTAAGTAACCTTTCTTTCTCTTTCCGTGGTAACAATTATATCCGTGAAGCCATGCACGCTGTGTTCCTTTACCATGCCATACAGCAAGGAATGGATATGGGGATTGTGAATCCGGGAACTTCTGTACTTTATAGTGATATACCGGTAGATATTTTTGAAAAGATAGAGGATGTTGTCTTGAATCGTCGCCCCGACGCTGCCGAACGCCTGATTGAACTGGCGGAAGCTTTAAAGGCAACTTCTGACGAAGCTGCCGGACAACAGGCTGTGAAGCATGATGCATGGAGGGATGAATCCGTTCAGGAACGTCTGAAATATGCTTTGATGAAAGGTATCGGAGATTATCTCGAACAAGACTTGGCAGAAGCATTGCCACTCTATGATAAAGCAGTCAATGTAATTGAAGGTCCGTTGATGGACGGAATGAATTATGTAGGCGAGCTTTTCGGTGCAGGAAAGATGTTCCTGCCTCAAGTGGTGAAGACTGCCCGTACAATGAAGAAGGCTGTTGCTATTCTGCAACCGATTATCGAGTCGGAAAAAGTAGAAGGAATGACTTCTGCCGGAAAGGTATTGCTTGCCACAGTGAAAGGTGATGTACACGATATCGGTAAGAATATTGTTGCCGTGGTAATGGCTTGCAATGGCTATGAGATTGTCGACTTGGGAGTAATGGTTCCCGCAGAGACTATCGTTCAGCGCGCTATTGAGGAAAAAGTAGACATGATAGGTCTTAGTGGTCTGATTACTCCGTCTCTGGAGGAAATGGCCCATGTAGCTATCGAACTGGAGAAAGCCGGACTGGATATACCTCTTCTGATTGGTGGAGCTACTACGTCTAAGATGCACACGGCGCTGAAAATAGCTCCGGTCTATCACGCTCCGGTGGTGCACCTTAAAGATGCTTCCCAGAATGCAAGTGTCGCTTCCCGTTTATTGAATCCGCAATTAAAGGCTGAATTGGTAAATGAACTGGAGGCGGAATATGAGGCACTTCGTGAAAAGAGCGGATTACTGCGCCGTGAAACCGTTTCACTGGAAGAAGCACAGAAAAATAAGTTAAACCTATTTTAAAACAGTGTCACAATGAAAAAGATTTTCTCTTTCTTATGCCTCTTCATGGCAATAGTTGCAATGAGCTCATGTTCTTCTGCAAAAGAAGAAAAAGGAACGTCCGGAACCGGAAATGCTGCATTGGATAATATCTTTGAGCGTAAAAGCGTACGCACTTATCTGAATAAGGGAGTGGAGAAAGAGAAGATTGATTTGTTGCTTCGTGCCGGAATGGCTGCCCCTTCGGGTAAAGACGTCCGTCCGTGGGAATTTGTCGTTGTGTCCGACCGTGCCAAACTGGATTCAATGGCTGCCGCACTTCCGTATGCCAAGATGTTGACGCAGGCTCGTAATGCAATTATTGTTTGCGGTGATTCCGTGAAATCTTCCTATTGGTATCTGGACTGCTCTGCTGCTGCCCAGAACATCCTTTTGGCTGCCGAAAGTCTGGGACTTGGTGCTGTGTGGACAGCCGCTTATCCTTATGAAGACCGTATGCAGGTGGTGCGTAAATATACCGGTCTGCCTGAGAATATCCTTCCGCTTTGTGTCATTCCGTTCGGTTATCCCGCTACCAAAGAGAATCCGAAACAGAAATTTGACGAGAAAAAGATACATTATAATCAGTATTAGTAAACAAAAGTTTTGTCTTTTCAATAATTTCCTTACATTTGCGTCTGAATTAATTAAAATCTGATACGCAAATGTTTGGAATAGACGACCCTTTTATAATTCTGCCTTACCTGCTTTCGGTAGTATGTGTGATTTTTGCTGCCTGGTTCGGGCTGAAATACTGGAATAAGGACGACGAAAAAGACGAAACACGATGAATACATTTACACTCAGTTTGATTGTGATAGGCTATCTGCTATCACTTGCTTATCTTGGTTTTTTAGGGTATAAAAAGACAACGAGTACCAGTGACTATCTGGTAGGCGGGCGTCAGATGAATCCTATCGTTATGGCACTTTCTTATGGTGCCACGTTTATTTCCGCATCTGCTATTGTGGGCTTCGGGGGAGTGGCTGCCGCTTTTGGTATGGGTATCCAGTGGCTCTGTTTCCTCAATATGTTTATCGGGGTTGTTATTGCTTTTATCTTTTTTGGTTTGCGCACCCGGCGTATGGGGGCTAAACTGAATGTCAGTACTTTCCCGCAATTGTTAGGACGTCATTTTCGCTCACGTAATATCCAAGTCTTTATTGCTGCTGTGATTTTTATAGGGATGCCGCTTTATGCCGCAGTTGTGATGAAGGGCGGAGCCGTATTTATCGAACAGATCTTTCAGATTGACTTCAATATCTCTTTATTGATCTTCACGCTGGTGATTGCCGCTTATGTGATTGCCGGAGGAATGAAGGGAGTGATGTATACGGACGCTTTGCAGGCAGTCATTATGTTTGCTTGTATGTTGTTCCTGCTTTTCTCTTTGTATCAGGTGCTTGATATGAACTTTACGGAGGCTAATAAGGAACTGACTGCTATTGCTCCTCTGGTTCCGGAAAAGTTTAAGGCATTGGGACATCAGGGGTGGACTGCGATGCCTGTCACGGGTTCTCCACAATGGTATTCGTTGGTTACTTCTCTTATTCTGGGTGTTGGAATCGGATGTCTGGCGCAACCGCAGCTAGTAGTCCGTTTCATGACGGTGGAAAGTAGCAAGCAGTTGAACCGTGGTGTGTTTATCGGTTGTTTCTTTTTGATTATAACCGTAGGTGCTATTTATCATGCCGGAGCATTGAGTAATCTTTTCTTTCTGAAAACAGAAGGGGCGATTGCTACGGAAGTCGTACAGGATATTGATAAGATTATTCCATATTTTATTAATAAGGCAATGCCCGATTGGTTTGCCGCACTATTTATGCTGTGCATCCTTTCGGCAAGTATGTCGACGTTGAGTTCACAGTTTCATACAATGGGTGCGTCGGTCGGCTCGGATATTTATGGTACGTATAAGCCTCGCTCCCGTGGCAAACTCACGAATGTGATTCGTTTGGGAGTGTTATTCTCTATCTTGGTCAGCTATATTATTTGCTATATGTTGCCCCATGATATTATTGCCCGTGGAACTTCTATTTTTATGGGAATCTGTGCGGCAGCTTTCCTCCCTGCCTATTTCTGTGCGCTTTATTGGAAGCGGGCGACGAAACAAGGGGTAATAGCGAGTCTTTGGGTAGGAACTCTTGGAAGTCTTTTTGCTCTGGTATTTCTACATCAGAAAGAATCGGCTGCATTGGGTATCTGCAAGGCGTTGTTCGGACGGGATGTACTGATAGAAACATATCCGTTCCCGGTGATTGACCCGATATTGTTTGCATTACCTTTATCAGTCCTGGCTATTGTCGGAATCAGTCTGTTGACTTACAAAAAGTATTAGGCTTTAATTTTCTTCTTATAAGATTCGTACCGTGACACAATGTCACGAACGAAGTTATAAGTTTCTATACCACGGAAATACCCGTTTTTACAGACAGGATCAGTGAAGTATTCTTCATTGCTTTTAAGCAGGATGAAATTTTCTACATTATCTTTCCACACCAGTTTGTTCTTTCCGTATTTCTCTGCCAATGCCATGGCGTCATAGATATGTCCTAAACCGGCATTGTAAGAAGCGAGGATAAAATTGAGGCGTTCTTCTTTATCGGGAATCATACTGAAACTGCGGTCGGTAGCGGCAATATACTTGATAGCTGCCTTTACGCTTTCTTCCGGATTCTGTTCCTTTCCCGGAGGTACTCCCATAGCCCGGGCGGTGGCAGGCATTAGTTGCATTAAGCCTTTGGCTCCTGCCCATGAAACAGCTGTTGTGTCAAAATTGGATTCCGTATAAGCTAATGATGCAAGCATACGCCAATCCCAGCCGATTTCTTTGGAGTATTTTCTGAACAAATCGTCATAATGGGATATTTTTCCTTCTTTTAATGAAAGGATAGGAGAGTGGGGCATCATTTTACTGTTTTCAAAATAACGTTTCATACTCGCTGTATAAGCCGGAGAAGTCATGTTCTCCTGATGCCATTTTGTAGCTGCGGCTGCCAGTTCGGGACTGTCTTTTCGTACAGCCCATGAAGAACGTTGGTCGAAACTGACGGACAAATCGATATTCAGATTAGGATAGTAGGTCTTGTTCAGTTTCGCTAAGTCATTGTCGGCTACCGTATAGGGAATTTTACCTTGTGCTACTTGCGTGATCAGGTCTTCCACAGTAATACTGTCACTGGTAACTTTGTGGATATGAATACCTCCTCCCAGTTCATTATTCAGATTGACAAGCCGGTCGTAATATTTCCCCGGTTTAACATATATGTCTTTTCCTACCAGCTCGGTTACATCTTTCAGAGACTTGCTTTTTCCCTGTTGCACAATCACTTGATGAGTAATGATATCTTCCCCGCAATAGAGGATACTGTCTTTCCATTCTTTTGTAATAGGCAGGTTGTAGGCAATCATATCTCCTTCGCCAGCCAATAACTTGCGGATTAATTCATCCACACTGTTGGCAACTTCAATCCTGAGCTTCAATCCCATACTTTTGGCGAATTGCTCACTAAGTTCGTATTGAAAACCCATTTCCTGTCCACGATAGTTGAAATATGAAGTTGAACTGTAAAGCGTCAATACAACCAATTCTCCGCTATCTTTTATCTGCGAAAGATCGCGTACATTTTCATTCACCTTGTTATGTTGTTTATTTCGGCAACCTAATATGCAGCAGAACAACACAAGGAGTAGAGGGATAATCAGGTTTTTGGCATTCATATTTGACGTTTTACTTTTCATTTTCAACTTACCATTCTCAACCCCTTAAGTGCTTCTTGATGTACATTGTCAGTATATCAATGGCTACTTTATTGCTTCCGCCTTCGGGTACGATAAGATCGGCATAGCGCTTGCAAGGTTCGATAAATTGCAGGTGCATGGGCTTGAGAACGCGTGTGTAACGTTCCATTACAGCTTCTGCCGTACGTCCCCGTTCGATAACGTCTCTTTGAATAACACGTATCAGGCGTTCATCCGGATCGGCATCTACAAATATTTTGAGATCCATTATGTTGCGTAGTTTCTTATCGCATAAAGCAAGAATCCCTTCAATGATAACTACTTCGCGAGGTTCAATATGAATTGTTTCGGGCTGGCGGGTACAAGTCAGATAGGAATAGGTTGGTTGTTCGATGCTTTTTCCTTCTTTCAGCATCATGACATGTTTGGAGAGCAAACTCCACTCAAAGGCATCCGGATGATCGAAGTTAATGTTCTGGCGTTCTTCCACTGGGACGTGACTACTGTCTTTGTAGTATGAATCCTGAGGTAACAATACTACCTCCCCTGCAGGAAGGCTTTCTACAATTTTTCGTACGACGGTGGTTTTTCCGGAGCCTGTTCCGCCTGCTATTCCTATAATTAACATCTCTTTAAGTGTATATTTAAACCAAATAGAGTAAATTTGCATTGTTTATGCAGTGCATTGACCAGGCAAATATAGAAACAATTCATTAAAATAACAACGTAATGGTAAAACACATTGTATTATTTAAGTTAAAAGACGAAGTTTCAGCAGAGGAGAAACTTGTAGTCATGAATAAATTTAAGGAGGCAATAGAAGCGCTTCCGGCTAAAATTCCGGTGATCCGTAAGGTCGAAGTCGGATTGAATATGAATCCCGGAGAAACGTGGAACATAGCGCTGTATAGTGAATTTGATACGCTGGAAGATGTGAAGTACTATGCGACGCATCCCGACCATGTGGCAGCCGGAAGGATTTTGGCTGAGACAAAGGAAAGCCGTGCGTGTGTAGATTATGAATTATAATCCCCTAATTATTGAAAATGAAAAAGTTAATTTCTTCACTGCTTTTAAGCTTTGTTGTATGTGTTTTGCAAGCGCAGATCAAAGATCCGGTAAAGTTCAAGACTGAGTTCAATACTCTTTCTGACACGGAAGCGGAGATTGTATTTACCGCTGCCATTGATAAAGGGTGGCATGTGTATTCTACCGAACTTGGAGATGGCGGACCTATTTCTGCAACGTTTAATGTTGATAAAACGTCTGGCATAGAGCTACTGGGAAAACTGAAACCGGTTGGCAAAGAGGTCGCCACTTTCGACAAGTTGTTTGAAATGAAGGTGCGTTATTTTGAGAATACGGCTAAATTCATTCAGAAGGTGAAGCTCACAGGTGGAGCTTATGAAATAGAAGGTTATCTGGAGTATGGAGCTTGTGACGATGAAAGTTGTCTTCCTCCTACTGAAGTGCCGTTTAAGTTTTCCGGAGTAGCGAAGACAGCTAATGCTGCTGCAGCTAAAGCGGAACAACCGGAAAAAAAGGAAGTTGAGAAAAAAGAAGAGGCGGCTCCTGTTGTTTCTAAGGATACTGTAGCTATGATGGAACTGGTTCCTGCCACTACAACAGATGCATCTACGGGGATTCAACCTGCCGTTGCATCCGGTGAGCTCTGGAAACCGGTCATTAGTGAACTGCAAGCGTTAGGTGAAGAACATACGCAGGGAGATATGTCCTGGATTTATATTTTTGTGACAGGTTTCTTAGGCGGACTATTAGCTTTGTTTACTCCGTGTGTATGGCCGATTATTCCTATGACGGTCAGCTTCTTCCTGAAGCGTAGTAAGGACAAGAAGAAAGGGATTCGTGATGCGTGGACTTATGGTGCGTCTATTGTTGTTATTTATGTGGCATTAGGCTTGGCTATAACATTGATCTTCGGTGCCAGTGCCTTGAATGCCTTATCTACTAATGCAATTTTCAATATTCTCTTCTTCCTGATGTTAGTAGTGTTTGCCGCTTCGTTCTTCGGAGCATTTGAGATTACATTGCCTTCGAAGTGGAGTAATGCGGTAGATAGTAAAGCGGAATCGACTACGGGATTACTGAGTATTTTCCTAATGGCATTTACACTTTCGTTGGTGTCTTTCTCTTGTACAGGTCCGATTATCGGATTTTTGTTGGTACAGGTTTCCACAACGGGAAGTATAGTAGCTCCGGCAATTGGAATGCTGGGATTCGCCATTGCTTTGGCGTTGCCGTTTACTCTTTTCGCTTTATTTCCATCGTGGCTGAAATCTATGCCGAAATCGGGAGGTTGGATGAATGTGATCAAGGTAACACTGGGTTTCCTTGAACTTGCATTTGCACTTAAATTCTTATCGGTTGCCGATTTGGCTTATGGCTGGAGACTGCTTGATCGTGAAACTTTCCTTGCTTTATGGATTGTTATTTTTGCTTTACTTGGATTTTATCTGTTGGGTAAGATCAAGTTCCCGCATGATGATGATGATAATAAGGTAGGTGTTACCCGCTTCTTCATGGCACTTGTTTCTTTGGCATTTGCGGTATATATGGTTCCTGGTCTATGGGGAGCACCGTTGAAAGCTGTCAGTGCGTTTGCTCCGCCTATGCAGACGCAGGATTTCAATTTGTATAAGAATGAAGTACATGCCAAATTTGACGATTATGATTTAGGAATGGAGTATGCACGTTTGAATGGTAAGCCTGTAATGCTCGACTTTACCGGATACGGTTGTGTCAATTGTCGTAAAATGGAGGCTGCTGTTTGGACTGACCCGAAGGTGAGCGACTTAATTAATAACGATTATGTATTGATAACTCTCTATGTAGATAATAAAACTCCGCTGACCGAACCTGTGAAGATTGTCGAGAACGGAACAGAACGTACCTTGCGTACTGTCGGTGACAAATGGAGTTATCTGCAACGTGTGAAGTTCGGTGCCAATGCACAGCCTTTCTACGTATTGCTGGATAATCAGGGAAAACCGTTGAACAAGTCGTATGCTTATGATGAAGATATTTCCAAGTATATCGAGTTTCTGCAAACTGGATTGGAAAATTACAAGAAGGAGAGATAATCTCCTTCTTAAAGGTTCTTCTTCGAATTTGTTGGTAAGGTGAATTAGTAAAATAATGATTTGCTAACTTATAGTCGATAGTATCCTCCATTCTCCTCCTTCGGGAAGGAGGAGTCCCCGTAGGGGGAGGTGGTAGGTGAATGTGTAAGTGAACTGCCCCCAATAGTTAGACACAAAACTATTGGGGGCAGTTCACTCTTTTTGAGGTAGCCTCACTATTGTCGAGTATGTTTTCTACCAGTTTCTTTTCACTGTACGATAGCCGTAACCGATAATCACAAGGAAACAGATTAAAGGTAGAATGAATGAAACGTTGACTGCCGGCAACCAACCGATTTCTTTCATATCAATAATGCTTGCTTGCAATGGAGGAAGAATAGAACCTCCGAGAATAGCCATAATAAGTCCGGCTGCTCCGAATTTTGCGTCATCTCCAAGACCTTTTAAGGCAATACCGTAAATAGTGGGGAACATTAGAGACATGCAGGCGGATACGGCTACCAGGCAATAGAGTCCATAAATATTTTGAAGGAAGATAGTACCTAAGGTGAAAATTCCTCCGAAAATAGCCAGAATCATTAATAATTTTCCTGCATTCAGATAACGCAGAATGAAAGTACAAATGAAACGGCTGATACAGAAAATAATCATTGCTATGATGTTGTATTGCTGCGAAAGCACTTCCGCACTCTTTTCGTCCATGCCGAACTCCGGTGACATAAACAGGCGGGTACCATATTGGATTATAAAAGTCCAGCACATGATTTGTGCACCTACATAAAAAAACTGAGCAATCACACCTTCGCGATAACGTGTTTGGGTGAAAATACGTTTTAATGTCGGGAAGAAGTCTATTTTATGGTTCTGATCTCCGTTCTTTGGCATTTTTACGAATCGTATCAAGAGAAGCATAGCTACGATAATCAGACCGATGATGAGATAAGGGGCGATTAGCACTGCAAGATCGCTCTCTTTGATTGCCTGAAATTCACTCTCATTGAGTAAAGCACGTTCTTCAGTACCCATTGGATGTAATTTGGCTTGAATGAATTGCATGGCTACATACATTCCGAGCAATGAACCCATTGGGTTGAAAGATTGGGCAAGATTCAAACGTCTTGTGGCAGTATCTTCTGTTCCCATAGAAAGAATGTATGGATTACAGCTTGTCTCCAGAAATGAGAGTCCGCAAGTCAAGATAAAGTAAGCTATCAGAAACGGGTAATATTCTCCTGTCATTTTAGCAGGGAAGAATAGGAATGCTCCAAAAGCATACAGACCAAGACCTAGCAGAACACCTGCTTTATAAGAATATTTGCGGATGAACATGGCAGCCGGAAAAGCCATGGCAAAGTAGCCTCCATAAAAAGCGACTTGTACTAACGCTCCGTCGGTAGCACTCATCCGGAAGATTTTGGAAAATGCCTTTACCATTGGATTGGTGATATCGTTTGCAAATCCCCATAACGCAAAACAAGAAGTGATGAGAATAAAAGGGATAAGATAATTGATGCCATCTTTTGACAGGATGGACTGTTTGATGTGTTTCATGGTTCTTTTGGGATATTTTTAGGTATTATATAAATGGAACATTCTCTCCATTGGTTTCCATTTTTCCGCGGAACTCATTCCGGGAGCGGCTTGTTGGAAGATAGCCATGTATTCCTCCCATTCCTGTTGGCGGGGAAGAGTATTCAGGCGTGCCATTGCTGTGTCCCAGTCGAAGTCAACGGGAGTTTCGACAATCATAAACAAGCGTGTGCCAAGAATATAGATTTCCATTTCGAGGATGCCTACTTCCCGGATACCTGCAAGGATTTCAGGCCATGCCTCCGCTTGACTATGTCTTTTACGATATTCGGCAATCAATTCCGGAGAATCGCGTAAGTCAAGAGTCTGACAATATCTTTTGACTGGGACGCTGTAAGATTGGACCTGATAACCGGTTTTAGGTGTTTCCATATACTTTTTATTTTTTAGGATAATATACTTGAGGTGTGACACTTCGGCTTACAATCTCTCTTAATTCCCGGAGGTCGGAAATTTCTCCCTTAGCCATTGCTTGTGTCAGAATATTACCTATGGCAGTAGCCTCGACAGGACCAGCGTAAACAGGGATATTGAGTGCATCGGCTGTAAGCTGGTTGAGTAATTTATTCTGCGAACCTCCTCCAATGATGTTTAATTGGCGGATCGGGGAGGGGAGACAATGGTTAAGCTTTTCTACTGCCTGTTGGTATTTGAATGCTAATGATTGGAGTACACATTTAACGGTTTCCGCTTTGCTTTGAGGAATGTGCAGAGAGTGATCCCGGCAATAATTCATAAGAGCTGTCTCCATATTTTCCGGATTCATGAATTCCGGAGCGTCAACAGGGATGATTGTATCAGTTTCCACTTCGGCAGCTTGTGGTATGATTGTATCATAATGTTGTTCTTCTCCACGTGCTTTCCATTCACTCATCAAGCGTTGTAGAATCCATAGTCCTGTGATGTTTTGCAGGAAGCGGATGCGGCCTCCAACACCTCCTTCATTGGTGAATTCGGCTTTCCGTGCTTCTTCTGTCAATATCGGTTCATTGACTTCAACGCCCAAAAGCGACCACGTACCGGAACTTAGAAAAGCGATAGGAGTTTCTGTCGCCGGAACGGCTGCAACGGCACTGGCTGTGTCATGAGAACCTACGGCTATTACATCTACTGCACCCAGTCCGGTTTCCCGTGCAATATCCTCTTTTAAAGTTCCTCTGATAGTTCCCGGTTGGATAATTTCACCAAACAGATGCTCGGGAAGTTCTAATGCACGAATTGTTTCTTGTGACCAGTTTCGTCGTTTTGCGTCAAGTAATTCCGAAGTGGAAGCGATGCAATATTCATTATTGGCTATTCCGGTCAGGAAGTAACTGAAAAGGTCGGGCATGAACAGAAGTTGGTGGGCAATCTCTAATTGGGGATCCCGGTTCTGTTTCATACTATAAAGTTGGAATAGCGTGTTGATAGCCATGACCTGTATTCCAGTAGTAGTATAGTGTTGCTGTTCATCCAGAACCTTGAATACCTTTGCCGGCATTCCGTCTGTTCTTGCATCCCGGTAACAGATAGGGTTACTTAGCAAATTTCCATTTTTATCAATCAATCCGAAATCTACGCCCCACGTGTCGATACCAATTCCCTTGACGGTATATCCTTTTTGGGCAGCCAGCTTCAGGCCGGTTTTCATGTCTTCGAATAGGGCAGGAAAATCCCAGTAGACATGATTTCCTAATTTTACCTGACGGTTGGAGAAGCGGTGAACTTCTTCCAGTTCCAGCTTTCCATGGAGAAGGGAGCCGGCGATAATTCGTCCGCTACCTCCTCCAAAGTCTGCTGCTAAGTATGTGTTTTTAATGTTGTCTTTCATGGTATGGTATGTACGGATACTATTTTGTTTTCTTTCCTAATACATAGATTTCCAAATCTTCTATTTCTGCCGGTGTCAATACTGAATAATCGCCTCCGGACTGAACAATAATACGGCAAGCCATTTCGAAGAAGGTAGCTCGTTCGTACACTTGATTAAAGTCTTTTCCGCAGACAACTTGTCCGTGGTTGGTCAATAAGACGGAGTTGTGTTCCAACATGGCTTCAACTACTGCTTTGGCCAGTTCGGGTGAGCCGGGACGATAATATGGAATCACAGGTATTTCTGAACCTACATGGCAGGGAATTTCTGCTGTTACATTAAAATTAGTCGGCTTGTTTTTCATGCAGGAGATAGCCGTGGCATACTCCGACTGGAAGTGAAGTACCACATTTACATCCGGGCGTTCGCGGAGAATACCCAAATGGAAAGTACTTTCCATAGAAGGTTTTACACCATTAGTCGGTGTTCCGCTTGCTATATTGCAGATAGAGACTTTTTCCTTGCCAAGGGTAGGAACCCAAGAACCTGTACCGGAAATTAGTGCTTCTTCACCAATCCGCCAGGAAAGGTTTCCGCTACTGCAAAGCATAAGTTTTGCATCACCGTAGCGATGTGCTTGTTCAATGAACTGTTCGATATGTTCGTTAGTTATCATGATTGCAAAGATAAATTATTTATTAATAATAGTAACTCAAAATAGGTTAGAAAAATGGGTATTTAGGGACATACTCCCCCGGTAAGGTTTCCTTGCAGGGGATTGTCATTGCGGGCACGGATTACACGACTTTTAGAAATATGAAAGCAACAGCGTAATCCGTGCCTGAAAATTATTTGTAGATAGGACCGTAGGTTGCACAAGCTCTATAGTCTGCTCCTTCTTTATCCATACCGAAGGCATTCCATGCAGCCGGGCGGAACATTTCGTCTTCTTCTACATTGTGCATGCATACCGGAATTCGAAGCATCGAAGCAAGAGTAATCAGGTCTTGACCAATGTGACCGTAGCTGATTGCTCCATGGTTGGCTCCCCAGTTATTCATTACAGAATACACATCCTTGAAAGCCGGTTTGTCGCATAAACGGGGAACAAACCAAGTAGTAGGCCATGTAGGATCTGTACGCATATTCAGTTTTTGGTGGATTTCCGGGTCGATCTCGACAGTCCAACCTTCTGCAATTTGAAGAACGGGACCGAGGCCTTTAATTAGGTTCAGACGCATCATAGTTACAGGCATACCACCTTTTGACAAGAAATTAGATGAAAAACCGCCGCCACGGAAGTAATCACGGTCTGCCGGATACCAGGTCGTTGCTTTAAGGCAGTTTTCTACATCTGCGTCAGTCAGGTTCCAAGGTTCTTTCATTACCGGATTTCCTTCTGCATCCAATGATTGTCCCGAACCGTCTAGCGTTGTTGCTCCGGAGTTGATAAGGTGGATAATACCGTTGGCGGCCAGCCCTGTCAGTTCTTTGCCGGTTACACGTTTCACAGCTTCGGGGCTCCAGTAAGTACGTACATCAGAGAATATTTGAGCACGGTTGGTCAGTAAGTGTCCGAACAGCATTGCCACACCGTTGCAGGCATCGTTCTCGGTAGCTACCACGAATGCTTCGCGGATACCGTTCCAGTCGAAGGAAGTATTCAGCAGAGCTTCGGGATAGTCGCCATTAGGATAGAAGTCAGTCCATTGGCGTTGTCCTTGGAAACCGGCTGCAATAGCATTGTGGCCTAATGCTTCTTCTTTGAAGCCCATTTCTTTCAGTTTAGGATTACCGGTCATCAGGTCGCGCATGATAATCATCATCTTCACGATAAATTCCCAGTCTTTATCTTTCTCTTCGCGGTTTTTACGTTTTTCGGGACGATTTTTGAAGTCATCGCCTTCGTTTACTTTGCAATGCTTTTCTGTCCATGCCATTGCTTTTTCATATTCTTCGTGGTCATAGATACCTTCTTCCATGCGGCGGATGATTTCTGTCAGGTCGACAGACTCATTACGCATTCCCAGGTATTCCTGGAAGAAATCAGGATTAACGATAGAACCGGCAATACCCATAGATACGCTACCCATTGACAGGTAAGATTTTCCTCTCATTGTAGCTACTGCCTGTGCGGCGCGTGCAAAACGAAGAATTTTTTCCGCTACATCTTCGGGAATGCTGTTATCGTCCAAATCCTGTACGTCATGTCCATAAATGCCGAATGCAGGAAGTCCTTTTTGTGCGTGTCCTGCCAATACTGCTGCAAGATATACTGCTCCCGGACGCTCTGTTCCATTGAATCCCCATACAGCTTTCGGGTAATGAGGGTTCATATCCATAGTTTCCGCACCGTAGCACCAGCAAGAAGTTACGGTAATAGTAGAACCTACACCTTCTCTTTCGAACTTTTCAGCACAGGCTGCACTTTCAGCAACACGGCCGATAGTGCTATCGGCAATCACGCATTCCACAGGGCTTCCGTCACCGTTTTTCAGATTACTGCTAATTAATTCGGCTACTGCTTTAGCCAAGTTCATTGTCTTTTCTTCAAGGCTTTCACGAACGCCACCCTGGCGACCGTCGATAGTGGGACGAATCCCGATTTTCGGATACTTTTTCATGGTTTCTTAATTTTTTTATTTAGTAAATAACATCTGTGCTGAGCTGTGCTGATTGTGCGGCAAAAAAAATCAGAGTGACTTTCGAAGTCGCACTTCAGTAGGCATGTACTTTTGTATCGGGACATTGTTGAGTACGAAGTTTGCCGCTTCATTTCCCACCATTTCCCAGTCAATACTTAATGAAGTAATTCCTTCGTCGATGACCTCGTATGAAGGAATATCATTATATGCTAACAGACCGAAATCTTTTCCGCATTTCAGTCCTGCCAATCTTCCTTGTTTTACTACCTTTACTACATCTTGCTGTTTGATAGCAATGTATACAGTCCCTTTGCGGACCGTCAGGTTCTCGATATCTTCCTGTATTTCATGCAAGAAGCCTTCTTTTTCACAGAAACGTGTGAAATACTCCTTACTACTCTGAGGGTGTTTCAAACCTTTAGAAAACAGGAAAACGATTTGAAGATATTTCTGCATTCTTTCTTTTAGTGTAAATAATGCTAGATAGAATGAATCATCGAAATCCTGACAGATATACGAGTATTTATCTTTCTCAAATTTTCCGAAATCAAGGAGTAATAACCTGGAAGGATTGATTTTATTCAGAGCTGTGCTGAACTTTTCGTTATCGAAGTTCATCACTATATATTTTTTATACTTCCCTATGGATTCACGGATGATAGTATTGAAAAGCCGTTCATTGTATTGGTGGAATAACAAGTCTACTTTATAGTTGATAGGCAAATGTTTTATGAAACTATTGTATAAGGCCTCTTTGAAAGGAGTATATTCGTCAAGTAATAATAGAATATTGGTTACCTGACTGGTCACATAGTATCCTTTTCCCGGTGTAGAGTCTATCAGACCCCGTTCGCGTAAATCCAGAAAGGCCTTAAAAACAGTATCCCGTGATACTCCATATTGTGCACTTAACTGATTGATAGAAGGCAAGGAATCTCCCTCACGAAATTCTTTCATGGAGATTGCCTGGCTGAGCGTGTCTGCCAATTGTGTGACTTTGCTCGAGTGTTGGCCGAATGTTGCTTTCTTATCAGTTCGTCTCATCCTTATTTATTATTGATAACTGTGCTGAACTATGCTGATGCAAAGAAAGGAATTTTATTCTAAATAGGAGAAATAATTTACTATGTTTTATAGCATAAAGAGGATAATTTCACATGACGTAACATAGAATCTGCTATTTGTAGATTATCAGGTCTCTGTATAAAACCTCAGTTTCTCTCGTGTTGAAACAAAAAAATCCCCTCCGGCGAACCGGAGAGGATTTATAGCTTTTCCTTGTTTCTTGTTCGGAATCTGCCGAATTTATTCAGCAGCAGCTTCTGTTGCAGGAGCTTCTTCTGCCGGAGCAGCAGTTTCTTCTGCAGGTGCTTCAGCGGCAGCTTTTTCAGCAGCTTCAGCAGCTTTCTTTTCAGCGAGTGCTTTTGCTTTCACTTCGTTGATTTTCTTTTCTGCTTCCAGGCGTGCTTTGGCTTCAGCTTTCTTAGCTTCGTCTTGTTTAGCTTTCAAAGTAGCCAGACCTGACTGTTTGTTGCTTTTCCAAGCTTCGAATTTAGCTTCTGCTTCTGCTTCTCCAAATGCGCCTTTTGCTACACCGCCAAGAAGATGTTTCTTCATGTATACACCTTCGCGAGAAAGGATGTTACGTACAGTGTCACTTGGTTGTGCACCTTTCAGTACCCAAGCCAATGCAGCGTCGAAATTCAAATCTACTGTAGCAGGATTGGTGTTAGGGTTGTAAGTACCAATCTTCTCAATAAATTTACCATCACGTGGTGCTCTGCTGTCTGCAATTACAATTGAATAGAACGCGTAACTTTTACGTCCGTGTCTCTGCAATCTGATTCTAGTTGCCATTTTTAATAATTGTTTTTAATTAATGATTTGAATTATGCTACTAACTCGTAATAGCGGGCGCAAAGATACGGCTTTTCTTTTGATTGACAAATATTTCTGTTCTTTTTCTTTATGAATACCGTTTCGGATAACGGAATAAGATAGCGAGCAGGGCGCAAGCTCCCATTGTAAACGGATAATAAAGATTGCCGATGATACTGATAGGAGAGATATTGGCTAATCCGGCAGCAATCAGCATTTGTGCCCCGTATGGGATAATTCCTTGTATCAGACAGGAGAAAGTGTCGAGGATACTTGCAGTCTTTCGCCGGTCAAGGTGGAATTTCTGCGCAATGTCTTTGGCTATCGGTCCTGTTGTAATGATGGCTATTGTGTTGTTGGCGGTACATAAGTTGGCGATACTTACTAAAGCGGCAATACTTAGTTCCGCTCCCCGCTTTCCGTTGACGTGGAGGGTTAGTTTCCGGATAATAAAGTTAATACCACCATTGTAGCGGATTGTTTCAAGCATTCCTCCGGCCAGTAAAGTAATGATTATCAGTTCGCCCATGCCCGTAATGCCTGTTCCCATAGCTCCGAACCAGTCGAACACATCAAAACTTCCGGTAGTAATACCGATAATACCACTTGTCAGGATACCTATGATTAATACGAGCATAACGTTCATTCCGGCAACGGCTGTTCCCAATACTATTATATAAGGTATAACTTTTATCCATTCGATAGTCTGTACTTGGGTGGGAGCAGTGATGGACAATCCCTGGAAAATATAAATACCCAGCACGATAATAGCTGCCGGGACGACAATCAGGGAATTTACCCTGAACTTATCACGCATCACACATTCCTGAGTTTTTGTTGAGGCGATTGTAGTGTCGGAGATAAACGATAAATTATCTCCGAAAAAAGACCCTCCGACAACAACTGCCACCATGAATGGGAGAGCAATCTCTGTCTTTTCGGCTAGTCCTACGGCAACAGGAGTGAGGGCAACGATTGTTCCTACACTGGTTCCTATGGATAGGGAGATGAAGCAGGCGGCTATAAATATTCCTGCTAGCAGCAGATTGTCGGGAAGAATATGCAGAGTCAGGTTGACGGTGGCATCAATAGCACCCATTTGTTTGGCACTTTGCGCAAAGGCACCGGCGAGAATGAATATCCATATCATCAGGAGGATATTCTTATTGGCAGCTCCTACGGAGAATTGGTAAATCCGCTGGTCCAGTTTCAAGCCGCGCGTGATAGCAATCGCGTAGCAGGAAGAAACAAGAAAAGCGACAGTGATAGGTACCTTGTAGAAGTCGTTGACGAGAATGGAAGTTACCAGATAGAGGCAGAGGAACACGAACAATGGACTTAATGCCCACCAGCTACCGGAACGGTCGTTATGTATTTTTTCTTCGGTCATAAATGAGATTAGTAATATTTGTTTGAGCTGCAAAGATAGTAAGGAAACACATAAGTAGTATAAAAGGCTCAGATTTTCATCTTTTCTTTTTCCGTTTGAGCCTTTCCTTTTTCGGTTTCGGAAATTTAAAGTTGGGCGCTTTTCTTTGTTTCCTCTATTTTCGTACCGTTGATAATATAACTAATGTAGAATAGAATGACAACGACTAATTATTCAATGTGTATGCTTTTTATCTGCCTGTTTGCATCGTGCGGAACAGGAGAAAAGAGGACTGATGAATCAATACGGATAAAAGTGGCAGAAGTAGAAATGTCGGTTCCTTCCTCGGAACGTGAGTTTTCGTTTATTTCGAAACCATTCAAGGAGACGGAACTATCTTTTCGGGTAGGCGGTCCTATTGACCGTTTTGAGGTATATGCCGGTAACTATTATCAGCGTGGGGATATCATTGCTGAAATAGACTCTCGTGATTTCCGTATCCGTAAAGAACGTGCAGAGGCTATCTATAATCAGGCAAAAGCGGAATTTGAACGGATAAGAGTGTTGTATGAGAAAAATAATTTATCTGCCAGCGCTTATGAAAAAGCACGTGCGGATTATACTTCTGCTAAGACTGCTTTTGAGACAGCGACAAATGAGTTACATGATACGCAGTTGATTGCACCTTTTGACGGATATGTCGGGGAAGTGTATATCGAGAAATATCAGGATGTGAAAGCGACTCAACCTGTCATCTCCTTTATTGATATTACTCAATTAAAGATAGAAGCTTATGTCACACAGGATATTGCACTTCAAGCCGGAGAAATCAAAGAAGTAAGTGTGCGCTTTGATATAGGTTCTGATGTTGTATATCCGGCGAAAGTGGTAGAAATTTCCAAAAGTACTACCCGGAATAACCTGTCTTTCCTGATGACGGCATTATTACCCAATAAACAGGGTGAATGGCCGGCGGGCGTTTCCGGAAAGGTTTTGCTTGATCTTCCTTCTTCTTCAACGACATCCATGATAACCATACCGCAAACTGCTCTCAATCATCGTCCTACTGAAGGAGATTATGTCTGGACGGTAGATAATGCTGCCGGAAAAGTCTCGAAAAGAAAGATTGTTTTAGGTGAATTACTTCCGAATGGGAAAGTGGAAGTGAAAGGTGGATTACAGGCTGGAGAAACGGTAGCTGTCAGTAAATTGCGTTTCCTTTCAGAAGGAACATCTGTAGAAATCATGGCTCAGAAACAAGGAATGCCGGTCACTGCTCAAAAGTAAATTTGGAAGTATGAAGTTTGTGAAATATTTCTTGCAGAAAAGGTCGGTGACTATTCTGCTCTTACTATTAGTCTTAGGAGGAGGACTACTTTCCTATGTCAAAATGGGAAAGCTGGAAGATGCTCCGTTCACTATAAAACAGGCATTGGTATTAACTCCATATCCGGGTGCTTCTCCTTCCGAGGTACAATCACAAGTGACTGATGTGCTGGAAGAATCTATACAGTCTTTAGGTGAATTGTATTATCTTAAAACAGAAAACCGGGCAGGACTTTCCAAGATAACGGTTTATGTGAAGAAGGAAATTCGTGCGGATGAAATGCAGCAACTGTGGGATAAACTCCGTCGGAAGGTTAATGATGTACAATCTAAGCTACCGGCTGACGCAGGTCCGTCCGTAGTAAACGATGACTTTGGCGATGTGTTGGGTGTCTTTTATGGGTTGACTGGTGAAGGATATTCGTATCGGGAACTGGAAGATCAGGCAAAACTCATTAAAAACGAACTGTTGAAAGTAAAGGACGTAGCCAAGGTCGAAATTTATGGTGTACAACCTCCGACGATTGATGTTATTCTCACCCCTTCCGTCATGGCGCGAAGCGGTATTACTCCTTCGGATATTTCCCGTGCTTTCGAGGCCCAAAACAGAGTAGTAGATGCAGGAGGTATTGATGCGGGTGTAAACAGAATACGGATTGAATCTACCGGAAATTTTTATTCTTTGGATGATATCCGGAATTTGACTATCGTATCACGTACGGGAGAGCATTTTCGATTGGCGGATATTGCAGAGATTAAGGAAAGTTATCAGACGCCTCCGAGCAATAAAATGCGGATTAATGGGAGTCCCGCGGTGGGTATTGCCATATCTACCGTACCGACTGGGAATGTCGTAAATATGGCGGAAGCTGTAAAAGGTAAAATTGAGCAATTTTCGGAGACAATGCCCGAAGGCTTTGAGTTACAGACAATTTACGACCAAGGTTACGAGTCGGCTGTGGCAAATCAAGGTTTTATCTGGAATTTGATAATTTCCGTTGTGACGGTAGTTGCCATTCTGTTGTTTTTTATCGGATTCAAAAATGGTATCCTGATAGGTAGTGGTCTGGTCTTTTCCATTTTTGCAACGCTGATTGTGATGTTGGCTCAAGGGATAGCTTTGCAGCGTATGTCACTGGCTGCAATTATTATTGCAATGGGAATGCTGGTGGATAATGCTATTGTAGTATCCGATTCGGCATTAGTCAATATGCAACGGGGGATGCGCAAGCGAGTGGCCATAATGCGAGCTTGTTCCTCAACTGCATTACCGTTATTAGCGGCAACAATTATCGCAATTTTAACTTTTTTACCTATATATTATTCACCGCATATAACCGGTGAGTTGTTGTCATCTTTAGTTGTAGTTATCGGCGTTTCGCTGATGTTCAGTTGGGTCTTTGCGCTGACGCAGACTCCTTTCTTCATTCAGGAGTTTGTTCGTCGGCCAAGACCCGACGAACTAAAGGATGCTCTTTTTGCAGGTAAATATTATGATAAGTTTCGTACAGCATTGAGGTGGGTGATTTGTCATCGGTATGCAACAATAGGATGCATGGTTGTGATGATGTTGCTAGCGGCTTGGAGTTTCAAGTTTATTCCCAAGGTGTTTATGCCGGCGTTGGATAAACAGTACTTCACATTGGATGTATGGTTACCCGAAGGGACAAAAATAGAAGAAACGGACCGTCAGGTAATGGAAATGTCGGAATATATCCGTGGGCAGGAGGAAACGGAAATAGTATCTACTTATATAGGAAGAACTCCGCCACGTTATTACTTGTCTAATGTATCTTTTGGACCTCAGTCCAATTATGCACAAATATTGGTAAAATGTAAAACGTCAGAACTTTCCCGTCAGTTGCATACCCGGTTACAAGATTCGATTTCGCTGAAATATCCCGAACCTCTGATTAAAGTGAATAAGTTTGAATTGAGTCCTTTGACGGAGGCCGTCATTGAAGCCCGTTTTCTTGGCCCGGACCCTGCTGTACTTGATTCATTGGTGGGACAAGCTATTGAAGTGATGCGACGAAATCCCAAAGTAGCGGATGCACGTAATGAATGGGGAAATATGTCGTTGGTAATTCGCCCGGTTTATGATCCTGTGAAGGCGGGTGCATTAGGTATCACCAAGGCTTCGATGATGCAATCAGTGAAATCAATCAATGACGGTCTGCCTGTTGGTATCTACCGGGATGATGAGAAAAAGGTACCCGTTTTGTTGAAATCAGGTGATGTGGATATTACTGATGTCAATGCATTGGGAGATTTCTCAATTTGGAATGGAGAAAGATCGGCTCCGCTTTCGCAGGTCACGGAACGAATAGAAAGAAGTTGGGAATTTCCTCAGGTACGGACATATAACCGGCAACTTTCAATGGCTGCCATGTGTGGGGTGAAACCGGGCTACACCATGTCCGAGGTACATGGAGAAATACGGAAAGAAATAGAGAAAATCCACTTACCGGAAGGATACACCTTCTTTTGGGATTCTCAATATAAAGATCAAGGGGAGGCGATGCAGGCTATTGCGAAATATTTTCCGTTGGCATTTCTTGCATTGATAGTCATTTTGGTGGCCTTGTTCGGCAATTTCCGCGAGCCGGTTATCATTCTTTGCATTCTGCCTTTGTCTTTGATAGGAATTGCTGTTGGTATGTTGCTGACAGGGTTTGATTTTGGATTCTTTCCGATAGCCGGCTGGTTAGGTTTGCTTGGGATGATAATCAAAAATGTAATTGTGCTGATTGATGAGATAAATGTTCAACATCGGAGTGGAATTGATTTATATACATCCATTGTTGAGGCTACTGTTTCCCGAACCCGTCCTGTATTAATGGCTGCTACAACAACGATTTTCGGTATGGTGCCATTGTTGTTTGATGTTGCTTTCGGGGGAATGGCTGTTACTATAATTTTCGGATTGACATTTGCTACGGGATTAACGCTTTTTGTCACCCCCGCCTTATATTCCATGTTTTATAAAGTAAAAGGAAAATGAAGATGAGAAAAGGAATATTTAGCCTGTTGTTTTGTACTTTCGTCTTTTTGTCTTTGCCGGTTCTTGCACAACAAAGCACATTGCTGGAGAAATATCGGACTATGGCATTGGACTATAATCACGATTTGAAAGCAGCGGAAAAGAATATCGCTGCCAGTATGGAAGTAGAGAAATCTGCACGTGCCGATTTGAAACCGAAACTTTCCGGTGCTGCCAGTTTTCAATACACCGGAAATCCTATGGAACTAACTTTGGATATTCCTTCCATAGGGTTGTCGAAAACAGTGGAAGGAAAGAATTTAAACTATGGAGGTTCTCTGTCTATTTTACAACCGGTTTATACGGGAGGGCGTGTACTGGAGTCCATCCGTATGGCGCAACATCAGCAGGCCTTGGTCGGTAATCAGGCGAAAGCACTGAATGATGCTGTTTGTTACCAAACGGATATTCAGTATTGGAGTGCCGTTGCTCGGCAGGAAATTGTTGATGTCGCCGAAGACTTTCGTAATTCGATAGCAGCCTTGGTTAAAACAATAAAAGAAAGGGTAGAAGTAGGACTCGTTGACCCACAGGACCTGTTAATGGCAGAAGTGAAGTTAAATGAAGCGGAATATCAATTACTTCAGGCGCAAAGTAATTTTGAAACAGGCAGAATGGCATTAAACTCAATGATTGGTGTCCGGCTGGAACAGCCTACGGAGTTGGATGCGCAGATACCGATAGTAGTTGTCAGCGATTCTCTGTGGTTATCTACCGGGATGGGACGTCCGGAAATACAAATGGCTTATGACAAAATTCGTATTGCTGAGAGCACAAAAAAACTGAATGATTCGCAATTCAAACCTCAATTCTATGTGGGAGTAGAAGGTAGCTATTCATCTCCCGGATACAATTTCAAGAAAGATTTAGACCCAAACTACGCTGTTTATGCTAAAGTGTCCGTTCCTATTTTTGAATGGGGAAAACGGAGAAGCGAGAAGCGTGTTTCTTCCTTTCGTATCGGAATGGCGGAAGATAATCTAAATAAAGTCGTAGACCGGGTGGAATTAGAAGTGAGTGTAGCGCGTAAGGCATTGTCACAGGCTATTGAACGTGTTCGTTTGAGTGAAAGTTCGCTGGCTAAAGCAGAAGAAAATGAGGCAAAAGCAGTAGAACGCTACAATGAAGGAAAAGTTTCGGTGGTGGAAGTGATTGATGCGCAAACCTATCGGCAGACTTCGCAGGTGAACTATGTACAGGCAAAAGCTGCTGCACAAGGACATTATTCGGAATTAATAAAAGCGCTCCATAGTTATGATTATCGCTAAAAAGCAGTAACTTTGTGTGAAAAGAATCGTATGAATATAAAATTGAACCGTATATCATATAGTGCGCTGTTTTCAGGGCTAGGCGTTTTCTCTTTTTTCCTGCTAGCCAACTATGCGGAACTTTCCGATAGAGTATCGGATGCGTTATATTCGGTAGGAATGTTTCTGTTTTTTATTCTTGCGTTCAATTTGCTCGGATATTCTACTATTCGGCTGACTACGTGGGTAGATAATCAGTATTCGGTGAATATTCATCGTCGTTGGAAACTGATTTTTATTTATACAATGGTGATGTTGATGTTTTTTCTGCTCAATTATGGATTGTTGGTAACTGCCAAATTCTTGGTCGGTGCTTCACATCCTTTTGTTTTTCCTAATGGCGGGTGGCGTATCTTGATATTAGTTTGGTTGGTGGAACTGGTGATTTTAGGTTTGCTGCTTGCCAACCGTTCTATGCAGCATACCCTCAAATTGCAGAAACAGGCGGCTGCTTTGCAGGAAGAAAATAACATAGCACGCTATACAGCTCTTCAAAACCAGCTAAACCCCCATTTTCTGTTTAATAGTTTGAATACGTTGATTTCAGAAATCAGATATAATCCTAAAAATGCAGAACTCTTCACACAACATCTTTCCGACGTATATCGTTATACTCTCCAGTGTCAGAATCAGCGATTGGTGACGTTGCAGGATGAGCTTGGTTTTCTTGATTCATATATTTTTCTTCATCAAGTTCGTTTGGGTGATTGCATTTATGTCCACAACAATGTGCCGGATGAGTGGAAAGAGATGAAGATGCCGCCTTTGACGCTTCAGCTATTGGTCGAAAATGTAATCAAGCATAATGTGATCCATTCGGGGAAACCAATGGTTATCGAGCTGTGTAATGTAGAAGAACCTCCGACTCTGATAATCTGTAATCCGATTCGGCCAAAAAAATGCGGAGTCGTTTCGGGAATGGGGCTGAAAAATCTTTCCGCCCGTTATAAGCTCCTTTGTAATCAGGATATTGTGATAGAAAATGAGTCTGATAAATTTACCGTAAAAATTCCCTTGCTTTCATGAATAAGATAAAAGCTGCAATAATAGAAGATGAAGTGCCGGCGGCACGTTTGCTACATGAGATGATACAGTCGCTTCGCCCGGATTGGGAGGTGATGATTCTGCCCGGTACTATCGAAGAATCCGTTGAATGGTTTCATGTGAATCCTCATCCGGAACTTTTATTTTTGGATATTCAGTTGACGGACGGCAATTCATTTATGTTGATTGAACAAGCTCGGCCGGATAGTATGATTGTTTTTACCACCGCTTATGACGAGTACGCTGTCCGTGCTTTTGCGGTGAATAGCATTGACTATTTGCTGAAACCGATTCATCAGGAACGTTTATTGCAGACTATCGAACGTTTCGAGAGTCTCACAGAGAAATATATCCGTGATTTTAATCGGGAGAGCCGGATACTGGAGGTGTTGGAAAGTTTGTCTGATACGCAGAAGCTTCCGGTGGTAGAGAATAAAAAATATCGCACCCGATTTCTTATTTCTTCCGGTAATAAACTTTTTACTTTGGCGGTAAGTGATGTTGCCTATTTCTATTCGGAGAACAAGCTCACTTTTGTAGTTACCAAGAATAATAGAGAATATGTTCTGGACTTTGCTTTGGATAAACTCTGCGAACAATTGAATCCTGATGTCTTCTTTCGGACCAATCGTCAGACACTTGTTTCGGTAGATGCCATTCAGCGTATCGAACCCTATTTTTTAGGTAAGGCGGTTGTACACGTCCTGCCACCATTTAAAGATAAAATCATAGTCAGCAAAGACAAGATAGCGGCTTTCAAGGTGTGGCTGAATTATTAAGCCTTGCTTTTACAATAAGATAATGCGTTTCTGCATGATATCCATAAGCTGTGCCTTAAGCAACCGTGCATTGATAGGTTTGGGCATATAGCCGTCAAATCCGCTTGCCATTACCCGTTGTTCGTCCGAAGCATATGCAAAGGCTGTAATGGCAATAATCGGTACCTTGGCCGAATATTTACGTATTTCTTTGGTTGCTTCGTAGCCGTCCATGACAGGCATATTGATATCCATTAATACAATTTGCGGATCGTATTCCTTGAACATATTTACGGCTTCTTGTCCGTCCCAGGCATGTATTAAGTGGTAATCATATTTTAGTATCGACTCGAACAGTTTGTAATTACTTTCATTGTCTTCTGCAATTAGAATTATTAGTTTATCTTTTGCGATTGTAATACTTTGAATTTTTTTTTGAGGAGCTTTTTCTATGGCTTCTATCTGCTTATAGGGTAATGTGAACCAAAATGTAGACCCCTTTCCTTCTTCGGATTCTACACCGATTTTTCCACCCATGTGGTTGATGAGTGTACGGCAGATTGAAAGTCCTAATCCTGTGCCTTGTGCAAAAGAATTTAGTTTGACAAAACGTCCGAAGATGCTATCCAGCTTATCTTGGGGAATACCACAGCCGGTGTCGGTCACATAGAAATAAAGTTCATTGTTTTGCCGTTCATAGCCAAATCGGATACTGCCTTGGCTAGTGAACTTAATAGCATTTGTGACGAAGTTGATAATTAACTGCGATAACCTGTTCTTCTCTATGTTTGCAAAACAAGGTTCTTCGGGAGCTACAAATTCCAGTTTTACGTTGTCTGACTTTAATTTCAACTGGCAACTGTTTTCCAACTCTCTCATTAAGTCATTGATTTCGACATTGGAGTAATGTAAATCCAATGTGCCTGCTTCTATTTTTGACAAATCAAGGATGTCGCTAATGAGTTGCAGTAATAAAGTATTATTGTTTTCAATGATACTCACATATTCTTGTTTTTCTTCTTCCTCTTCGGTCGAGGCCAATATTCCGGAGAAGCCGACTATGGCATTCAGAGGAGTACGGATTTCGTGGCTCATATTTGCAAGAAAAGCGGATTTCAGGCGGTTGGATTCTTCAGCACGGTTTTTGGCGTTGATCAGCTCCTGTTCCATTTTCTTTCGTTCGGTGATGATGAGTGAAGACCCCACCAAGGTCAGTGGCTTGCCGTTTTCATCCCGGGTTTCAACAGCAGCTTGTGCTTCCACCCATTCTATCCTGTGAAAGCCTTTGTGAGTGTTGATTACGCGATATTCTTCTTTTACTTTTTCTGAACGTCCCTCTACCAAATCTTTGTAGGCTTGTTCCACCCGTTTCCGGTCTTCTTTAAATATTTTAGAGAAATATTGAATATCGGGCACTGCCAGTTGCTCCTCGGCTATACCCTTTCCCTGGGTACTGAGTTCTATCGGTTTATTGATATCACAAAGAATTGTTCGGCTCGTTAAGTCCCATTTCCACGGCACGATATTGGCTACATCGAGTGACATGGCAAGTTTGTTGTTAATCGTACTTAATTTTTGTTGTGCTCTGTGTAGTTCGGTACTGTCCAGGCAAAAGACGTCTATCATTTTGTTATGCGGATTTCCCCGGAGTACTATATCGTAAAAGGCATCTATTTTCCTGAAATAATAAGGGAATGTTATTGCTTTGTTTTCTGCTAATGCTATTTGGATGAAATGCAAAAACTCGGGCATGGATTCAGGGAATATCTCACTTGCTTTCTTACCTATCACTTCTTCCTTGCGATAGAAGTTCTTCTCAAAATGGCTATTTACATTTCGGTAAATCAGTTCTACGGGAGTCCCTTTTTCATCGGTGATTAATTCTTCCTGCATATAAAGAATAGGCATATTATTTATCAGATTCTTAAAATCCGTCATGGCGTCTATTTCTTTTCGTTGTGCGTTCTTTATTATGTTCAGGCTGTGAATACGGTAAAATAGTAGAAATGCTAGTAATACAACAAAACATAGTGTCCCTATAATAAAGTACTCATTTTGTTTCCAAAATGATAGTGGCTTGTTCAGGAAATGTGTATCCGGTGGACACATGGAAGGAGAAAATCCCTTACGGAGTAAGATTTTATAATTGATAATAGGGGCGCCGTCTGTCGGTATGTAAAATGGAATATCGCGTGCTTGTTTGCCTGCGAGTATTTCAGCAATGGTATGGATTAATTGTTGGTTGAAGTGCTTTTGATTGTAGGTATAGCCACCTATCATTCCGCCGTTTTCTTCGGTGATGTCCGCCATATTGAGAGTGAATATGGGGGCGGCTGTTGTCCCTATCAGTTTGTGGGCATTGGAGACTAACGAGGTGTTGCCTGCAAATGTCGTTTTATAGAACCAGGAAGAAAATAAAACTCCTGTTGTTTTTGGATCAACGAAATACAATGAATCCAATAGTTGGTTCGTTGTCATGTCTTGTGGGGTTATAAACTGATACTCTACATTCGGATGCGTTTTTTTCAGTTTATTGCGGATATCTAAATTGTTGGTTTGGTTAATTTGCCGCGCGTCACCGATAAATATGAATTTCTTTATTTCGGGAACGATATGGTATATTAGTTGTATATTCTCATCCAGATAAAGATTTGAATATAAGAGAACCATATTATATGGGTCGGCCAATTGAGTGAGAGGAGTGCGGTCGGCTGTTGCAATGGCTTGTTTCTTGGTGTAAGTCTCCTGCGGACCCAGATAGTTTTCTTCCGAGCATAATACGATAGGAATGTCTCCCCACAGTTCTCTGTATTCATCGCGCATCAATAAGGCGGGATTTCCCAACAAAATAAGTAAACGGGGACGGTGTCTTTTATATTTTTGAGAAATCGACAGTTTGAATTCTGCCAGTGTGGAGTCATTTTCAATCATTAACATATTCATGTGTTCCGCATATAAAGCCAGTTGCGGGTCTTTCTGTACATATTCCGTTACCGTAGAAATCATGCGGTTACTCCAAGGGGAAGATTCTGCATAAGAGTTAATACATAAGATATAATTTGAAATGTCAATATGATCTCTTTGTGCTATACTGGGTACAATAGATATGAAACATAAAAGTAGCAACAATAAGCGTTTTTTTATATCCATGAAAAAAAGTCTTGTTTGTGATATTGTTATTTATAGATTGATCTTGCAAGGACAAAAGTAGTAAAAACAATCTGAAAATACCTACTTCCTAATCTGAAAATGGCAAAATGATTATATATTCGGAACTTTTAACTGTTTCCTTGTGTCTAAGTACGTAAGATTAATATGTTTAGACGCAGGCTTCTAACAGCATTTTGAATTATTGAATATGGGACTTTGCTTTGTATGGGGTGCGTAAACCAAAAACGCGAACCTTTTCCCTGTTCGGATTCCACTCCGATAGTACCGCCAAGATGCTCGATGATACTTCTGCAAATAGACAGCTTTAAGCCTGTGCCTTTCGAGAAAGTATTCAGCTTTACAAAACGGTCGAACACTTGGTTAACTTTATCAGGAGCAATGCCCATTCCTGTATCGGTCACGGAAAATTCTATCTTATTGATTTATAGCATCGTATATGAGGCGTTTTTGCTTTTTAAATCAACAGGTCATTCCTTTAAAAGGAACGACCTGTTGCACACCGAGAAATGCATTGTTTCTTTTAAAGGAACGCGCTTCTCTATAAACAGACTGCGTTGAGTTAATTTGTTTGTTTACATTTATTATTATATATTCCTGTCATTTGGCTTTATTTCAGTGCTTCAATAACTTGTGGTAACATTGTCCAAATAGTATTTTCATCCTGTGCAGTAAAGAAGTTACCGTCAATCTCTGATTTTTCATCGGTAGCTATTCCGTTTTGGATAGCCGGTTTGGCTAACGGATGAACAGCCACTTTCTTACCTTTCGTTATCCCTGTGAAGTCAAACATCATTGCACCGGCACAATGTCCGATCATTATTTTGCCCTTATCTCCGAAAGTTTTGATAACTTCCATTAGATCTATATTATAAGGTTTGTCTGCATTCTGCTGAAATACAGGTACAGCGTCTCCGCATGAGAAAACAAATGCGTCAAACTCATCCTCATGTCCTTTCAAATTAGCAATCACATCATCTGTTGTCAGACTGATTCCTGAATTTGTTTTAATCTCCTTCGTATCCGATACGGCAAATACTTTATATGAAATGCCATTCTCGAAAAATGCTTCCAAATATTGGAATAGTCCACAACCATTTACCGGATTCACTGCTAAAACTGCAATTTTCTTTGCCATAATCATAATTATTTAAATGAAACAATAGTTATTATTAGTAAGTTTATTACTTTTGTGATGCAAATGTATCTTCCTTTGTTGAGAAAAGCAAGAACGCACCTCTGAATAAGGAAGTTACATGGAAGTAACTATTGTTGTAATTCAGTTAAATACAAAACGTTAAAAGATGAAAAACTTCCACCCGACAGGAAATTGTCCAGTTAGAGATGTGCTCAGCCGCTTGGGAGATAAGTGGTCGATGCTGGTGCTTATCACTTTGAATGCCAATGGTACTATGCGTTTTAGCGACATTCATAAGACAATAGGAGATGTTTCTCAGAGAATGTTGACGGTCACTCTTCGTACACTCGAATCCGATGGATTGGTGGAGCGGAAAGTGTATGCGGAAGTACCTCCTCGTGTAGAGTATAACTTGACGGATACGGGAGGGACTCTGATTCCTCATATTGAAGGATTAGTAGGGTGGGCCTTGGAGAATATGAATACGATTTTGGAACATAGAAAAAATGATTAATAATAGGCGGTTGTATGAATATTCCCTGTACACTCATACCTAATGTATTTGTAAACTCCTCATCTGTCATTATGCATCGTAAAAAATTCCATTCCGTAATTTTTCGGTACTCTTATTTAATGGTATTTTTCACATAGTACAAGGTTGTTTTTGCTTTTGATTTTTCATATTGTAAAGATATACTTATTTATATGGTGTTTTTGTTTGCACTGTGATATTTTTATATCTTTGCGAGGAGAGCTATTCAATATTTAAAAACATGGAGATAAAGAAAGTAATTTCAGATAAGAAAGAATTCCTCGAATTGTTACTCTTGGCTGATGAACAAGAAAGTATGGTAGACCGGTATTTGGAACGTGGCGATATGTTCGTTCTGTATGACAACGGATTGAAAGCAGCCTGTGTAGTAACCCGTGAAGGGGAAGGCATTTATGAAATCAAGAATATTGCTACTGTTCCTTTTTTTCAACGTCAGGGATACGGGAAACGTTTAATTGAATTTCTATTCGAGCATTATCTGGACAAGTGTACTGAAATGTTGGTTGGTACAGGAGATGTGTCTTCTACCATATCTTTCTACGAACATTGCGGTTTTACCATTTCCCACCGTGTAGAGAATTTCTTTACCGACAATTACGACCATCCGATTTATGAAGAAGGCAAACTGTTGACGGACATGGTATATTTGAAAAGAACATTCTAATGCTATTTCAGGATTATTTCAGTATCATGGTTTTTCTTTGCCGAGGATAATTTGTTATCTTTGCAACTTTAACCCGAAAATCAATGAGTAGCAAATTTATAATTATTAGAGTTTTATTGTTTGTGTTGTTGGTTGTTGGTACAACTTCTGCCATGATCGCACAAGATAATGATTTCACAACCTGGACTAAATTCAAAGTAAATCATAAGATTGACTCCCGCTTTGCTGTTTCCGGTAATTTGGAATTGAGAACGGAAGATGATATGAGTGCGATTGACCGTTGGGGAATTTCTGTCGGAGGTGATTACCGTGCCTTTTCGTTTTTGAAATTTGAGATTGGTTATGAAACGCATTATCGGAACTTAGGTGAAATAGGGTGGAAGTTCAGACACCGTTATCGTATTGGAGCTACGGCCAGTTTTCGTTATCAATGGCTCAAAATGTCTTTGCGGGAAAGGTTTCAGCAGACTTTTGATCGTGGAGAATCAGAAACTCGTTTACGTTCCCGGCTGAAGTTGGGATATGCTCCCCAAAAAGGAATTGTTTCACCTTATTTCTCTATTGAAATTTATCAAAGTTTGGATGATGCACCTTTTTGGCGGACAGCTCGTTTAAGGTATCGTCCCGGAATAGAGATTGATTTAACTAAGCGCTGGTCTCTTGATGCTTTTTATTGTTATCAATATGAATCTTCGCGAGGTAAGCATATTGCAGGGGTAGAGGTCGGTTATTCTTTTTGAGAATCATCAGATTGCTAATATAATAAGGTGAAGTAGGAAATCTCTGATATATATCAGTTTTTTGTAAGTTATTGATTATTTAGTATTTAAATAAAAATATAAAACTTTCCAAATAAAAATATTCTCTATCTGAATTATAATGTATACTTTCGTCCCTTGCATTTCAAAATGAAGTGCTGGAATCAAGATTCTACAGTTGCAACAGATGTGTTGTATAGTATCTCATAACCGCGAGCAAATACTTTCTCTTATGTCATTCTTTCTGTTCTATCAGAGATTTCTAATGGGAAATTAATAAAAAAATAAGATGAAAGTATTTCATTATTTACCCAAGAACATAGGTTCTTTTGCTATTTTCTCTATCTTGCTGACTGCTTGTGTGAACCACATTTCGGAAGAAAATGAAGCGATAATTGCTGATGGAAATATTCCATTGAAGTTTGTAACTGACATACATGAATTGACTAATACTCGTATTGTCGGTAATAGTTTTGAAGAAGGAGAAGGAGTCGGTTTATTCGCACTTGCGGGTTCCACTACAATGCAGGAGGAACGCTATGTAGATAATCTTCATTTTGTTCGTTCTTCCGGAGGCGAGTTTCTGTCGGATGAGTTGGTATATTATCCGGATGACGGAGTGACCCTTAATTTAGTGAGCTATTATCCTTATCGGCAAGAGGGAGTGGCGATAGGAGAGAGCACGATGTCGGTATCAGTAGAAACAAATCAAGAGGTTGCTGCTGATTATTCTCGTTCAGATTTTTTGGTGGCTATCCGAGATGGTGTTTCTGCAAGCATAGATGCCATTCCTTTGACTTATAATCATAAGTTTTTTCGTCTGAAGATAGCGATTGTGCCGGGTGAAGGTGGCAATGTGGAAGATTTATTGGCAGCTGATCCCCACCTTTCGGTTAGTGGCTTTTATACAAAAGCAATATATGATTTTCAGAAGCAGTTTTATTCCGATTATTCGGAAGAAAATGTTATTATCCCGGCCGGAGTATGGCAGATAGAGGCTGAAAAGAAGTTGATAGGGAAAGAACTTATCTTGATACCGCAAGAGGTTATGGCCGGATATCAGTATGTGACGCTGGAAGTTGAAGGCAAACAGTATATTAGCTTGTTACCTTCAACTCTGAATTTGCAGGAAGGCAAACAAAGAGAGCTGGAAATAACTTTTGTAGCTGCTGAGGATATTTTGATGAACAAAGTTAGTGGAGAAATTAGCGATTGGAAAGGTGATGAAACTGATCATGCCGAATCGGAAAATCTTCATAAATATATAGATGTGTCGAAATTGACGTTTGCAAAATCGAATGTATATAAAGTCTTGAACGCAGGAAAACAGGTGGCTGAAATATGTAAGGAATATCTGGTGACTCCGTACTTTTCTTCTCAGGCAATAGTTGCTTATCCGATGAAGAATGATGCTACTGCTGATTTATCTCAAGGAGTGGTAGTTCAACTTCTAGGGCAAGCTGGTAAGGTGCATGGTGGTAAAGTGTCGTGGAATATAGATGAGCATTCGTTGACTTATATTGCCGGGACTTTGCCTGTTTATAATAATATTTATGTATTGGCAAACGGAAAAGTTACTTTGTCAATAACAGAGGCAGATGATGTGTTACAGGTATTAGCATTAGATGATGTGGCTCGTGATGTACGTGGAGGAGTAATTCATAATTATCCGTTGGTGAAAATCGGAACACAGTATTGGATGCGGAATAATCTGGAAGCAGCTTTGTTTGCGAATGGTGATGAAATTCCGAAATTGAATGAAGTTACTGAAAATGCTGTCGGGTATTTGCTATCCTGTACAAATAATTACCTTTATACCGCTAGTGTAGCATTATCTCCTGATTTCTTGCCACTCCATTGGAATATTCCAAATTGGGAGGACTGGAATATCTTAAATTCTTACCTGAAAGGGGATGTTTCTTTATTGAAATCGGGTGAATGGGTATCTATAGACGGGGCAGAAGTGTTGCCCGTTAACAATTATTCGGGTTTTAACGGACTTCCTGTAGGAATGTATTCTTATCCGGATCTAAGTGTTTTAGAAGGCAAGTTTTTAGGATATTGGACACTGGATGATACAAATACGGAAATGGCTGAATCTGTCTTTTTTTTGAAAAGCAATGCAAATACTATGGAAACGGCCACATCAGCTGTTGAAAGAAAGGCTTTTTCTATCCGCTGTATCCGAAAGTAAATCTATGGAAATGATTCGTCTTTTTCATATTTTGCCTATATTTGGGAAGTAAAACTAAATAATGGAGAGAATTATGAAGAAGATAATAAATCCTTGGAAAGATTTGGAAGGATACAATTGTTTTGGTTGTGCTCCCAATAACGAAGCCGGAGTAAGAATGGAATTTTATGAAGACGGTGACGAAATCGTGAGTATCTGGAAACCGCGTCCTGAATATCAGGGTTGGATTGACACTTTGCACGGCGGTATTCAAGCTGTTTTATTAGATGAAATTTGTGCTTGGGTTGTGTTGCGTAAATTGCAGACAACAGGAGTAACTTCTAAAATGGAAACTCGTTACCGGAAGTCTGTCGATACGAAAGATTCTCACGTTGTACTGCGGGCTGCTATCAAGGAAATAAAAAGAAACATTGTTATCATTGAAGCTAAGCTATATAATAAGGATAATGAAGTATGTACGGAGGCAGTTTGTACCTACTTTACTTTCTCACAGGAAAAGGCGAAAAGCGAAATGCATTTTTTGCACTGTGATGTAGAGCCGGAAGAAATTCTACCTTTAATTTGAAATAAAAACTCAAGTTTTTGTGATAAATGTTTGGAAGTATGAAACAAATGCTTTACTTTTGTCGCAGTTAATAAAAGAAATATGAAATATACAGCTACACATCATCATCATCATTTTCCTAACGAATAACTCGGTGGGCATAGATGATATTGTGTATACTCTATATAACGATAACAAAGGCTTGCCGAATACGGTAAGCCTTTTTTTTATTCCCTTAATTCGAATAGTAATTAATAATAAATAATTAAATAAGATCATGTTAAGAATTGCAGTACAGGCCAAAGGACGTCTTTTTGAAGAGACAATGGCACTTTTAGAAGAGTCGGATATCAAGTTGAGTACTACTAAACGTACCTTGTTGGTGCAGTCTTCCAATTTTCCTATTGAAGTATTATTCCTTCGTGATGATGATATTCCACAAACAGTAGCTACCGGTGTAGCCGATTTGGGTGTTGTCGGTGAAAATGAATTTATGGAAAAAGAAGAAGATGCTGAAATCATTAAACGCTTGGGATTCAGCAAATGCCGTTTGTCACTAGCTATGCCGAAAGATTTGGAATATCCGGGATTATCATGGTTTAATGGAAAGAAAATTGCCACTTCTTATCCTGTTATTCTTCGTAATTTCCTGAAGGAAAAGGGCGTGAATGCAGAAATTCACGTTATTACCGGTTCCGTAGAGGTATCTCCGGGCATTGGACTGGCTGATGCTATTTTTGATATTGTAAGTTCCGGCTCTACTTTGGTCAGCAACCGTTTGAAAGAAGTGGAGGTGGTCATGAAATCTGAAGCTCTACTGATTGGTAACAAGAATATGAGCGATGAGAAGAAAGAAGTGTTGAATGAATTACTGTTCCGCATGAATGCGGTGAAAACAGCAGAAGATAAGAAATACGTATTGATGAATGCTCCGAAGGATAAACTGGAAGAAATTATTGCCGTCTTGCCGGGTATGAAAAGTCCTACTGTCATGCCATTAGCGCAGGAAGGCTGGTGTTCGGTTCATACAGTATTGGACGAGAAACGTTTTTGGGAGATTATCGGAAAGTTGAAAGCTTTGGGCGCAGAAGGTATTCTGGTATTGCCGATTGAAAAGATGATCGTGTAAAATACGTGGAAATAAATAATCTATGCTGAAGAATGAAAGTAATTAAATACCCTACAAAAGACCAGTGGACGGAACTCTTGAAACGTCCGGCACTGAATACGGAAAGTCTGTTTGACACAGTTCGTTCCATTATAGACAAGGTAAGGGCAGAAGGTGATAAAGCTGTACTCGAATATGAAGCAACCTTTGATAAAGTAACCTTGTCCTCACTTGCTGTTACTCCTGAAGAAATACGGGTAGCCGAAACATTGGTGAGTGATAAATTGAAAGCCGCTATCTCTTTGGCTAAACAGAATATCGAAACATTTCACTCAGCTCAACGCTTTGTCGGAAAGAAGGTGGAAACGATGAACGGTGTAACCTGTTGGCAGAAAGCAGTGGGGATTGAGAAAGTCGGGCTTTATATCCCGGGGGGAACTGCCCCGCTTTTCTCAACCGTATTGATGTTGGCTGTTCCCGCAAAAATTGCAGGATGCAAAGAGATCATACTTTGTACTCCTCCTGATAAAGAAGGAAATATTCACCCGGCTATTCTTTTTGCTGCCCAACTGGCGGGAGTGAGCAAGATTTTCAAAGCAGGTGGTGTGCAAGCTATCGCTGCTATGGCCTATGGAACAGAAAGCGTACCTAAAGTATATAAGATCTTCGGTCCCGGAAACCAATATGTGACAGCTGCCAAACAATTGGTCAGCTTGCGTGATGTAGCTATTGATATGCCTGCGGGTCCATCGGAAGTAGAGGTTTTGGCTGATGCATCGGCAAATCCGGCTTTTGTAGCTGCGGATTTATTGTCTCAGGCAGAGCATGGAGTGGATAGCCAGGCTATGTTGATTACAACTTCCGAGAAACTGCAAACGGAAGTTATGGCTGAAGTAGAACGTCAATTAGCTGAATTGCCTCGTCGTGAAATTGCCTCCAGATCGTTGGAAAACAGTAAACTAATTCTGGTTAGAAATATCGATGAAGCATTGGAACTCACGAATGCTTATGCTCCCGAACACTTGATTGTGGAAACGGAAAACTATATGGAAGTAGCCGAACGAGTCACTAATGCCGGTTCTGTCTTCTTAGGTGCTTTGACTCCTGAGAGTGCGGGCGATTATGCTTCCGGTACCAATCATACCTTGCCGACTAATGGATACGCGAAAGCATATAGCGGTGTAAGTCTGGATAGCTTTATCCGTAAGATTACATTCCAGGAAATCCTTCCGGAAGGGATAAAGACCATCGGTCCGGCTATCGAAGAAATGGCCGCCAATGAACATTTGGACGCACATAAGAATGCCGTCACTATCCGCCTTAAAGCAATTAATAAGTAATAACTGAAAACTAAAAGAGTATTGCTGATGAAAACGTTACAAGAACTAACCCGCCCGAACATTTGGAAGTTGAAACCTTACTCTTCGGCTCGTGATGAATATAAAGGTTATACGGCTTCTGTCTTTTTGGATGCAAACGAGAATCCGTACAATACACCTCATAACCGTTATCCGGACCCTATGCAGTGTGAACTGAAAACACTGCTGTCGAAAATAAAGAAAGTGTCTCCCGAACATATTTTTCTGGGAAATGGCAGTGATGAGGCTATTGATTTGGTATTTCGTGCATTCTGCGAACCGGGTAAAGATAATGTGGTCGCTATCGACCCTACTTACGGAATGTATCAGGTGTGTGCCGATGTGAACGATGTGGAATACCGGAAAGTGCTGTTGGATGATAACTTTCAGTTTTCGGCAAATAAATTATTGGCAGCTGCCGATGAACATACCAAGCTGATTTTCCTTTGTTCACCGAATAATCCGACAGGAAATGATTTGATTCGGTCTGAAATAGAAACACTCCTTCGCGAGTTTGAAGGATTGGTAATACTGGATGAGGCATATAGTGATTTCTCCGATGCACCTTCTTTTTTGGAAGAATTGGATAAGTACCCGAATCTTGTTGTATTCCAGACATTCTCCAAAGCATGGGGATGTGCTGCCATTCGTTTGGGAATGGCATTTGCGTCAGTCGAAATAATCGGTATCCTGAGCAAAATCAAATATCCCTATAATGTCAATCAACTGACCCAGCAACAAGCTATTTCTATGTTGCATAAACATTATGAAATAGAACGTTGGGTTAAAACGTTGAAGGAAGAACGTGATTATCTGGAAGAAGAATTTGAGAAATTACCTTGTACCATCAAACTGTTCCCGTCTGATGCGAACTTTTTTCTGGTTAAAGTGACGGATGCGGTGAAAATATACAATTATCTTGTAGGTGAAGGTATCATCGTGCGCAATCGCCATTCGGTTTCACTTTGCTGTAACTGTTTGCGTGTAACAGTGGGCACCCGGATAGAGAACAATACGTTATTGGCTGCTCTTAGAAAATATGAAGGATAATGGACACGAAGAAGAAAGTATTATTTATAGATAGAGATGGTACATTGGTCATTGAACCGCCTGTTGATTATCAGCTCGATTCGTTGGAAAAACTAGAATTTTACCCGAAAGTATTCCGTAATCTGGGCTTTGTCCGCAGTAAACTCGATTTCGAGTTTGTAATGGTTACTAATCAGGATGGACTGGGCACTTCATCTTTCCCGGAAGAAACATTTTGGCCTGCTCATAATTTGATGTTGAAAACATTGGCAGGAGAGGGGATTGCGTTTGATGATATTTTGATTGACCGTAGTTTTCCCGAGGACAATGCACCGACCCGTAAACCGCGTACCGGAATGCTGACAAAGTATATTGATAATCCTGACTACGATCTTGCTGGAAGTTTTGTGATTGGTGACCGTCCCACTGACGTGGAACTTGCCAAGAATTTGGGATGTCGTGCCATTTATTTGCAGGACTCAACAGAAAGCTTGAAAGAAAAAGGACTGGAAAATGTTTGTGCTCTTGCAACAACAGACTGGGATCAGATAGCCGAGTTCCTTTTTGCCGGTGAACGAAAAGCAGAGGTTCGTCGTACAACGAAAGAAACGGATATTTATGTTGCCTTGAACCTTGATGGAAGCGGCATTTGCGATATTTCCACCGGGCTTGGCTTTTTCGATCACATGCTCGAACAGATTGGAAAACACTCCGGTATGGATTTAACGATTCGTGTAAAAGGAGATTTGGAGGTAGACGAACATCATACTATCGAAGATACTGCTATTGCTTTAGGGGAGTGTATTAATCAGGCTTTAGGTAGTAAGCGTGGGATTGAGCGCTATGGCTATGCACTGCCTATGGATGATTGTCTTTGTCAAGTTTGTCTGGACTTCGGTGGTCGCCCTTGGTTAGTATGGGATGCTGAGTTTAAGCGCGAGAAAATAGGAGAGATGCCAACGGAAATGTTTCTTCATTTTTTCAAGTCATTGAGCGACGCTGCAAAAATGAATCTGAATGTCAAAGCAGAAGGGCAGAATGAGCATCATAAAATAGAGGGAATTTTTAAAGCCCTTGCACGTGCCTTGAAAATGGCAATTAAGAGAGATATCTATCATTTTGAACTTCCTTCCAGCAAAGGGGTACTCTGATTTCTTAAATACACAGACTTATGCAGAAACGAATCCTGTTAAGCCTACTTTGGGGAGTAATCTTTTCTCTTTCTCTTTTTAGTCAAAACCTGAAAGCAGAGAAGATTACTCTTCCCGATAGTAAACTGAATAATTTATATAAGATAGATTCAGGTGTATATCGTTCCGAACAACCTTCACACTCGGACTTTAAAGCTCTCGAAAAATATGGTATTGGAGAGTCTCTTAATCTTCGTAATAGACATAGTGACAATGATGAGGCAACAGGAACGACTGTGAAACTTCATCGAGTAAAGATGAAAGCGCACTCGGTAGATGAGGAACAGCTGATAACTGCATTGCGCATCATAAAGAATCGTAAATCGCCCATTGTCATTCATTGTCATCATGGCTCTGACCGTACAGGAGCCGTGTGTGCTCTTTACCGTATTATATTCCAGAATATCTCCAAAGAAGATGCAATTCGTGAAATGACTGACGGAGGCTTTGGCTTTCATCGTATTTATAAAAACATTATTAGAAGAATCAGGGAAGCTGATATTGAACGAATAAAAAGAGAAGTGATGACTGTTGGAGGATCGTACTAGTACCCTGTTTGTACTACCGCGCTGTCACAACCGTGCCATCGCATTGGCACAACTATGCCATGCCGTTGGCACAGTTGTGCCAATGGGGTGGCACAAGCCTATTAATAGGATGCCTATAAAGCTTCTATTTCTTTAAGCCACATGGCTGAATTTGCGTCGCTCGGCATTCGCCAATCCCCTCTCGGACTGATAGAAATACTGCCTACTTTAGGGCCATCAGGTAAACAGGAACGTTTGAATTGTTGATTGAAGAAGCGGCGGAAAAAGATAGCCAGCCATTTCTTGATTGTCTCTTCATCATAATTACCTTTGAATGCGATGTTTGCCAGATAATAAATCTTTGAAGGGCGGAAACCGAAACGTAGGAAATAATAAAGGAAGAAGTCGTGTAGTTCGTAAGGACCGACTAGGTCTTCCGTCTTTTGTTTGATTTCTCCGTTTTCGTCTGCCGGAATCAGTTCCGGACTGATAGGAGTATCCACTATATCAAGCAATGTGGTTTTTGAATCTTCGTCCACACCATTTTCTGCCACCCACTGTACCAGATATTTTACGAGTGTTTTGGGGACGCTTGCGTTAACGCCATACATAGACATGTGATCGCCATTATATGTTGCCCATCCTAAAGCAAGTTCTGATAAATCTCCTGTACCTATTACCATTCCCCAGGTTTGATTGGCCACGTCCATTAAGATTTGTGTACGTTCGCGTGCCTGTGAATTTTCGTAAGTGACATCATGCACATTTATATCATGGTCTATATCCTTGAAATGTTGAATACAAGCGTCTTTAATACTAATTTCACGAATAGATATTCCTAATGATTTCATCAGGTTGATAGCATTATGGTAGGTGCGGTCAGTCGTTCCGAAACCGGGCATTGTGATTCCAAGAATTCCTTTTCTGGATAATCCTAGTTTATCAAACGTTTTCACGCAGACAAGTAGTGCAAGCGTTGAATCCAATCCACCGGAAATTCCTACTACGGCAGTCTTGGCTCCTGTGTGGACAAGCCGTTGTGCCAATCCCGCTACCTGAATAGCGAAAATGTCTTCACAGTGTTCGTTTAGTTCTTTCCCTTGTGGTACAAATGGATGTGGATGGAAACTTCGGGTGAGGGTTAGTTCTTTACTGTTTACAAATTCTGTGGCAACAGAAACTGCTCTCTTGTCTCTTAAATTAGCTTGATTAGCCGCGAAAGTTGTGTTGATTCTACGTTCTGCGCGTATACGTTCTACATCAATCTCGCTGATAATAAGCTGTTCTTCCATGCTGAATCGCTCACTGCGTGCAAGCAGACTTCCATTTTCGTAAATCAATCCATTTCCGGCAAAGACTACATCAGTAGTAGACTCTCCGAAACCGCAAGATGAAAAGACATATCCTGCGATACAGCGTGCAGACTGTTGACTGATGAGAGAACACAGATAATTGTGTTTTCCGATACCTTCATTGTCTGCCGACATATTGAATAGGATTTCCGCCCCTTGTAAAGCTAGCGATGAGCTGGGAGGAATCGTGGACCATAGATCTTCACAAATTTCAATTCCGAAAGTAGTATCTGAAGTTTCAAAAAGCAAATTAGCTCCTATGGGAACAATTTGTCCGCATAGGCGTACATTGTCTGTTGTTAGTTGAATCGCGGAGGTGAACCAACGTTGCTCATAGAACTCTTTATAGTTAGGGAGATAAGTTTTGGCGGTAACGCCTAGTACTTTTCCTTTCTGGATAACTACTGCGCTGTTAATAACCGTCGAATTGACAACTACTGGCATACCAACAATAGAAATAATGTCCAATTGGCGCGTGTTATTCAGAATTTGCATTAATCCCATTTCTGCTTCTTCCAGCAAAAGCTGTTGACCGAACAAATCGCCGCAAGTATATCCGGTAATACTCATTTCCGGGAAAATGATGATTTGCACTCCCTTTCCTTCGGCTACTGCAATCAGGCTTTCTATTCTCTCTACATTGAATTTACAGTCGGCCACTTTCACGTGTGGCACGGCTGCTGCTACTTTCACGAATCCGTAGTTCATCTTATACCTTTTTATATATAATGAGTGCAAAAATAGGAAAATAGTTTTGAATATTTATCTTTTCTATGGTGAATCCTCTCAATGAGGTCTTTTCTATGTACTATAATACTGTTGTTTAAACTTATTCTTTTATTATAGTACAACAAAAGTAATGTTTTTCATTAGATTTTTCTCATATTTTATTTGTTTATTCCAAATAACTCTTTATCTTTGCATTCGATTTATAATTGTAATGAATACAAGTTTGGAAAGAAAGGGATAAATGATGAAACCATACGAACGATTATTAGACCATAATATAAAGCCTTCGATGCAACGTATTGCAATTATGCAATATTTGATGGAGCATCCTATTCATCCGTCAGCTGATGATATTTATACAGCATTATCTCCTTCGATGCCTACGCTTTCAAAGACTACAGTTTACAATACCTTGAAACTGTTTTCGGAGCAAGGAGCGGCTCAAATGCTCACAATTGATGAGAAAAATACTAATTTTGATGCAGATACTTCCGTTCATTCCCATTTTCTTTGTAAACGTTGCGGACACATTTATGACCTGCAATGTCCGGAAGCGGTGAAAAAAGTAGAGAGTCTGGAAATGGACGGACATCAGGTGTCGGAAGTGCATTATTATTATAAAGGTATATGTAAGAATTGCTTGATAAAAGATAAAGAAACACGTATTGACTAATTAATTTAAAATTGAGAAGAAAATGAAAAAATTTAGATGTACTGTTTGCGGTTACGTTTATGAAGGTGACGCAGCTCCTGAGAAATGTCCTTTGTGTAAAGCTCCTGCCAGCAAGTTTGTAGAAGTTGTTGAAGTAGAAGGTGGCGCATTGACTTTTGCTGATGAGCACGTTATCGGTGTTGCAAAAGGTTGCGACGAAGAAATGATTAAGGACCTGAACAACCACTTCATGGGCGAATGTACTGAGGTTGGAATGTATTTGGCTATGAGTCGTCAGGCAGACCGCGAAGGTTATCCTGAAGTAGCTGAAGCTTTCAAACGTTACGCTTGGGAAGAAGCTGAACATGCCGCTAAATTTGCTGAATTGCTGGGTGACTGTGTTTGGGATACCAAAACAAACCTGCAGAAACGTAAAGATGCTGAACAAGGTGCATGCGAAGACAAAAAACGTATCGCAACTCGTGCAAAAGCTTTAAATTTGGATGCTATCCATGACACTGTACATGAAATGTGCAAGGACGAAGCTCGTCACGGTAAAGGTTTTGAAGGTCTGTATAACCGTTATTTCGGCGATAAATAATCAAACCTCATAATAACTCTTAAAAGGTCTGTATTCAAAAATGAATGCAGACCTTTTTTGTCTATATTTGTTCATCAACTTTTAAATATCACAATTATGAGAAAAGTACAACTGTTGTTAGCTTGTTTAGTATTCTCGGTAGCTGCATTTGCTGCTGATAAAGTGATTAAGTTACCAAAACCTAATTTGAACCGTACTGGTACGGTGATGAAAGCATTGTCCGAACGTCATTCTACTCGTGAATTTGCTTCGAAAGCATTGAATTTATCTGATTTGTCGGATTTGTTGTGGGCTGCTAACGGTATTAATCGGAGTGATTCTGGAAAACGGACTGCTCCGTCGGCTTTGAATAAGCAGGATGTGGATGTATATGTGGTATTGCCGGAAGGTAGCTATTTATATGATGCAAAAAATCATCAGTTGAATCTGATAGCTGAAGGCGATTATCGTGGAGCAGTGGCAGGTGGACAGGCATTTGTAATATCAGCTCCGGTATCTTTAGTTTTGGTTAGTGATCTTTCTCGTTTTGGAGATACTAAGAATGCACATACTCAGTTAATGGGAGCTATGGATGCAGGAATCGTTTCCCAGAATATTTCAATCTTTTGTTCCGCTGCAAGGTTGGCTACTGTACCTCGCGCTTCGATGGATATCAATCAATTGAAGAAGGTGTTGAAATTGAAGGAAAGCCAGGTACCAATGATGAATCATCCTATAGGATATCTAAAATAAAAAACTGGACAGGATTCTAAAACTATTTCGGAGTAATTGAAGTGTACCCCAATTGTTTTTTGATAAACTTTTGGGGTACATTTCTTTTTCAGGTCGTCTCTTTTAATTAGTAGGAGTTTTTAGCTCAATACCCGAAGACTGTTAATTCACGAATTGCTGCGGGGGGACACGCATTTCCATGGCCTTCAGGAATGACTAGTTTCAAATAACGAGCTGTGGTCGATTTGACATAGTATCGAAATGTTTCTCTAATAAATTCATCATTGAAGTCAGAAGCACCGATTTTTTCCCAATTACTATTATTGTTGCTGGCATAAAATTCCACCCATTTGATATTATTAGCTCTACTAGCTTCTCCACGGTTTACTAAATCAATTTGAGCAATTGTGACCGGGTCTTTCATATCAATGGTAATTTCATAAGGAGGTTCGCACCAATTGGCTTCAGACTTAGTTTTACAGTGCCAGAAAGTCGTTTCATCGTCGTCAATTAGGTTTTTCACCGGATTGGCTGCTGCTGCGGAATTGCAAGCAATAATTTCCCATTTTGACTTATCTATTTTCTTCCCTTCTTTAACGATACGGAATAAAGTGTTACTTTCCTTGTCTATAACTAATGAATTATTCGGAGTGCCGTTCTGTGTCGCTTCAATGCTTCCAATAGTTATGGGCAATATATAGTTACCCGGAAGTAGATTATCTTTGAGTTGGTAGGAGGCTGTTGTTTCATTAACTCCTTCCGGTAAAGAAATTTTATCCGGAGCTGTGTACGATTCACTCGGTAGTAAGGTGAAATTAACCTTATTGTTTGAATTATACTGTTCAATCAGAGATTGATCGTGGGTTAAATCGCATTCTATATCCCATTTATTAGTAAAAGGTACGCTGATGTGGACGTCCATTTGGGAGGTTTGTAACGGATCTATATTGAATATTCCTGAGTTTGTGATTTGTACAATAGGTTCTGATACCTGAAATGCCAACAATGAAACACATCTTTCGGGGTTGATATTTAGTTCGTTAGAAACCAACCTCAGTGGAAGAACATATTGAATCTGGTCATAATCGGACAATTCGACTATTTTTTCAGGATGATAGGTTATATAACCGCACATTTCATTTTTATTTAGTAAAAATTCAATGTTGGACAATTCATAACAGTTTTCCGGTAACATTTGATAATTGGTTCTGTCTTCTCTGTTCAGAGAGTCTAGTAAATTGGGATCTATCATGAATTTTACTTTTCCTGACATATCGCTTAATCCGCCTCGTTGTACCCAAAGCTCTGCTTGATAACTTTCTCCTACATTGAATGATTTTTGTATATTCAGTGTATTGATAGCAACAGATACTAGGCTATCTGCTTTATCTGCGATCTCAAAGTTCTCGTTACAACTTGCTGTCAGTATCAAAAATACTATGGTTACCAGTATGGAGTATATTTTTTTCATCTTTTTTTATTTTAAGTCATGAAACATAATGTTGATTTACCATCCCGGATTTTGAACAAGCAGTTCAGTTTTCTTCATTTCATCGTCTGGGATAGGATATAAGTACATTTTACGTCTGAAGACAATCGGGCTAGCTTCTACTTCTTCGTAGAATTTGTCTTCTGCCGCATTCATATTCATGCCATGAACATATCCGAATTGACGCCCTTCTCCATCCTGGTCTGCTATCATCCAACGGCGAACATCGAAATAACGTTGTCCTTCCGTTGCCAATTCGATGCGTCTTTCACGTTGAATTGCGAGTCTTTGCAACTCTTGATTTCCCTCAATGGCAGGGTTGAGTTCTTCAATATTCGACAAACCGGCACGCTGGCGTACTTTGTTTAAATAGGTCAGAACACGTTCGTCCTGAGGATCAATTTCATTAACAGCTTCTGCATACAATAAATAAAGATCTGCAAGACGGAAGATGATAGAAGGGCGGAACTTGTTTTGAACCCCCGGAGATTTCATGCTAACTTCCCTGTTAAATCTTTTGTATAGCATATAACCAGTATGAGTATAAATTGTGCCGCTTAATTCATTGGGGCTTCCTTTGTGGAATTGAGTTACGTTGTTTGTTACATGCCATCTCCTATTTTGGAAAAATACTGTATTATAGAAACGTGCTTCCCGATTGAGGAACCGATTGCTGACATTGTTGGCCACTTGTACTTCTTTGCTTCCGGCTTTAACAGTCTCAGTGTATTTGTCAAACCCTTCGGTTGTATATAATGTGGATTGTGGTAAATAACTTGTTGCTTGTATCGGGAGACCGTCCTTCATATAAAAGTCGTCTACGAGTTCTTGTGTGACACCAATGCAACCCATTCCGTTTTGTTCACTTCTTGGGGTACATCTACGGTCGAACATGTCATTTGTCATTCCACCCCATGAAGTTGCTGCAGTAGCCCATATAATTTCTTTATTATATGTTTGGAAAAGATCGTATATATCTTGTGAAGGATTACCCGTATTCAGCAATTCATAATTACCTTCCTCATCTGCAAATTTTATGAATTCTTCTAAAGCAGCTACCGCTTTATTCCATTTATTAGGATCTTTATCAGGAAAAAGTCTTGTCCCATCCAAATTAGTTACGGCTAGCGCTTCTTTGTATTCGCCATTGAATAACTTACTGGCTGCATATACCCACATTTTAGCTTTTACAGCCAGAGCTACGCCTTTGGTTGGCCATGCATTATGCTGGTCGTCATCATGTAATGCCTTTTGAGGCAGCTCTTTGGCTACTGCTGTTAGTTCTTCGTCCAAATAGCTGATTACTTCATCTATGGTATTTCGGGGCAGATCCAGATTATCTTCTCTTTCGAGAATTAAATCTTTTACCAAAGGAATAGCACCATATTGTTCGAAAAGCAAATAGTGATAATAGGCTCTCATGAATCTTACATTAGCCTTCATCTCTGTTAGTTCTTCTTCCGTCAGTACATCAACATGGGTTCCATTTGCCGCTATTGGTTTGGCGTGGGCCAAGAATATATTTGCTTGTCTGATTTCTTTATAGCATGTACCCCAACGGTGAAAACTCATGTTAGCTGCATTTTTATCTGTTTTGTTATAGAGTTTTGCATCTCCATATCCAACAGTTAATTCATCACACATACCTGCCCAAGGATTTTTAAATCCTGTGATACTTCCAGCAGCTGCGGTAATTCCTGAATAATCTGGAATAGAAGTAAATATGTTTGCATACCATCTTCGGGTATAAGATACATTATCGAAAATTTCATCCAATGAACGGAGATTTCCGGCTAACTCATCAGATACATTCAGATAATCGCAAGAATAAATATTGCACAATGCAAAAGCAGCTATCAGTATTTTCTTATATAGTTTCTTCATTGTTTTCATATTTTATAGATTTAATTAAAATGTAAAGTCTATTCCTAAGGTAAAGGTACGATTCTTAGGGTATACGTTTCCTCCATTTGCATTTCCTGCTTCCGGATCGAAATACTTAAGGTTATCCCACAAAGCAAGATTATATCCCATTACATAAATTCTGGCAGCCTGAACATTAAATTTCTTCAAGAATTGTTTGGGCAGTTGATAACCGAATTCCATGTTTTTTAATCGTAAGAAACCTCCATTACGAAGCCACCATGTGCTTGCCACTTGATTATTGGCGTTGTTGGCATTATCTTTATGTAGGCGTGGCATTAATACATTTTGACTTGGATTACTCTCAGTCCAACGGTCCAATGCGAAAGTACGATAACTGGATTGGTCTACTCCCCATGCAAATGGATACCAACCTTCCGGAGTATTTCCTCCTAATAAAACAGAACAGTTTCCGGTACCTTGGAAGAATACACTAGCATAAAATCCTTTATATTCGATGTTTAATCCAAATCCGTAAACGATCTCAGGTACATTAGGATGTCCCACGCCTACTACTTTATCATAGGAATCGATAACTCCGTCACCATTCACATCTTTGTATTTAATATCACCGGGGCCAAGCAATCCACCTAGAGTGCTTTGAGGCAGTTCCGGGCGTAATGTATAGCTTTCAATACCATTACTGTTCTTATTGATGATGAAATCTTCTTTTGTGTATAAGCGTTCGGCTATATAGAGGTTATTTTCATTAATTCGTTTACCTGTTCGTTCCATCCATGGATATTTTTGTGGTAATTCATCATATTCTTTTATCTCATTTCTGGCAAATGTAAATGTCCCTCTTGCACTTAGTTTTACTTTACCAATTTGATGATGAGCATTCAAAGACATATCTACACCATGGTTGGATACGATTCCATAGTTAGCATATTGGTTGACACGAAAACCACTTAATGTTGGTGTCGTTTTTCTTTGCATCAGGATATTGCTTCTTTCGGAACGGAAATAGTCGAATACAATATCTATCTTGTTGTTGAAAAGTCCTAAGTCGAAACCATAGTTTTGTTTTTTCTCAATTTCCCAACCAATATCTAACGTTTCCGGAAATCCTTCGATGATACCTTGTCCTATAGAATTAGTACCTCCGTTACTACCTATTCCTTGTGACCATGAACCTGCATTCATAGAGAAAGTAGGACGGTAGATAAAACGGTCACTGGTAGTGTCGTTACCAGTTTTACCGACAGAAGCTCTTAATTTGATTTTGTTTATATAGTTTTTTAAAACTCCGGGGTAAAAAGGCTCATTTGACAAATAATAAGCCAGTCCTACAGCCGGGAAAAAACCGAAACGATGATTCTTGGCAAATGCTTCTGAACCCGTATATCCAAAATTTCCTTCAAGGAAATAACGTCCGTCATAAGAGTAACTAAAACGCCCTACTAACCCTTGCTTGCGATAGGGGAGAGGTTGAGTCTTGAGTTGTGTTTCTTTTTGCATATATAGCAACATACCACTTACATCATGCTTCTCTGCAAAAATACGTTTGTAGTTGATAGCTGCATCAATATATATTTTCTTTTGCGCTTCAATACCATTGTCCTTCAAATCGCTCAAATCCGGTGTTCCTGATACAACTTGGATGAATGTTAAGTTACCGTTCTCATCTCTACCTGTTGCATGATAACGGGAAGGATTGTATGAACGTATGGATTTGAATGTTGCATCAAAGTCATAGCTGACATTTACTTTGGCGCTAAGTCCCTTGGTGATGAAATCGAGTTTTTGTCTAACGCCAACTTTGGATTGAATACCTGTTCTCCATTGGCGGGTATAACCGGAATTCATCAACTGATTGTATGGGTTCCTCATATTTACACCTCGTTCTTGTTCGTAAGTAGCTACTGTTCCGTCACTATATACTGCGGGAAAACAATAAGGAGGAGTAATCAACATAGAGCGGAAAATAGTAGATGAAGATTCACCCGGATAATTGCCTATCAAGTATTGTCCTGCTAAGTCAATAGATACTAGTGTTGTAGAGGTGACATCCATATCAATGTTTGAACGCAGATTAAAACGGTCCAAGCCAATATTGGTATCGTATTTTTCTGTAGGATTACCTTTATATATACCACTTTCTGTATAATAGGCACCAGATACGAAATATCTGGAACGTGCCGAACCGCCACGCACATTCAATGTATACCGGTGATTATGTGTATTCTTTCTAAGCAGTTCACCTATCCAGTCTGTATCCGGATAAAGATCACGGTCTGTACTAGTACGAAACTTTTCTATTAATTCAGCGCTGAATAAATCGGGTTCCCCGTCATTATTTAATGCTTCATTATATAAACTTAAATAATCAGCAGAACCTACAAATTCAGGCAGACGTTGTGGACTTGAAATGGAGTGTTCTGTTTTAAATGTAATTTTAGGTTTTTCGTCCTTACCGCGTTTGGTTGTAACTAATATAACGCCATTTGCTCCTTCAGCACCATAAATAGCAGTTGCGGCAGCATCTTTTAATACTGAGAATGTTTCAATCTCATCCGGTTCAATATCGGTGATTTTACGAGGAACACCATCTACTAAGACTAAAGGGGTTGATGCGGAACTGTTAGATGCGAATGTGCTGATACCGCGAATCCAGAATTCTGCATCATCGTATCCTGGTTCACCGGAACGTTGTACGGCAATTAAACCGGATACTTGTCCTGCCAGATTGTTGGTCAAATTTCGAGTCGGGGCAGCGATTTCCGAAGGCTTTACCGAACTCATGGATACCACGACGCTCTCTTTTTTTTGTTGTCCATAACCGATGACAACTACTTCGTCCAATGCTTTGGTGTCTTCGCGTAACCGGATGTTAATGTTGCGCCGTCCGTTAATCTTGATTTCTTCTGTTGCGTAGCCCAGGAAAGAAACTATAAGAATATCATTTTTGTTAGGGACACTAATGGAATATCGTCCATCCATATCTGAGATTCCTCCTAATGTTGTTCCTTTTACTTTTACTGAAACGCCAATCATGGACTCTCCTTGTGCATCGGTTATTACACCGGTGACTGTAAATTTGTTACTTTGTTGTTGGCTGTTTGGTTGTTCGCCTTTATGGTAAATTGTGATTTGTCGGTCGTTGATGCTGTAAGTATTATCTGTACCGAGAAATAGCTGGTCCAAAATAGCGCTCACTTGCTGATTTTTTACATCAATATTTACCTTACGATTCGTATCGATGATTTGGTCCATGTAGAAAATTATGTATTCACTATTTTTTTCAATTTCTTGAAAGACTTGTTTCACAGTCTTTTGAGAGGTCTTCATTGTGAATAATTTGCTTTGCGAATACGAATTTGTTGCCAAGCAATGCCCTATTCCTATCAGTAGAAAAAATGAAAAGAACTTCATAATTAGCAATAATTGTTTTTCTTCAGTCTTTTTTAGACTGAATAATTGGTGTTTTTCCATACTTTTATAACGAATTAGATTATTAATATTTAAACGTGTAAGTAATTTAATTTAAGGTCGGGTGATATGCGGGTATTATCCGGCCTTATCATTTTCTAGGAAGTCATATTTTCATAGGCTATTAATTTATTTAGATTTGACATTAATATAGATTTTCTCATTTGATTCTGTTATTTGAGCCGGGACGGTTTGAATCAGCGTATGCAACACATCATCTAGTTCTTCTTTCAGATCTAGCTTACCACTACAAGTAATATTAGCAAGCTGTTTGTCGGTAATGATTGTCTTACCATAGTACTTGCTGAGTTTTTTTGTAATAATTTCCAACCTCTCTTTTTTGAATTGGTAAAATCCATCTTTCCAAGCTATGTATTCTTGTACATCTACAGGATGTACGCTGATACCTTGCTGATCATTATATGCAAGTAAATTGTTTGGTGATAAAGTTTTCGTTTCGTTATTGTTAGTCTTTACTTCTACTTTTCCAGTGACAAGTACTACTGTTTGTATATTCTCTTTTTCGTATGCACAAACGTTAAAAGTAGTACCTAATACCTGTATGTCCATTTTATTCGTTTTTACAATAAATGGTCGACTTTTGTCGTGATAAACATCTAGGAAGGCTTCACCTTCTACATAAATCTCCCGTTTGTTCTTCATAAATTCAACCGGATAAACAACTCGTGAACTGGCGCTTAGCCAAATACGTGTCCCGTCAGAAAAAGTAATTGACGAGCGTTTTCCGGCCGGCACTATTAATTGATTATAAGTATCTTTTTTCTTATCGTTTTCAGTTTCCTGATTAATGGTTTGAGAATTGACATTTAATTTTCCCTGTTGGTTGTAATGTAGCTTACTTTCTTTACCTTGTATAGCTATCTGTTTCTTTTCGGATAGAATCAAAAGGGTTTGATTAGTAGAGACATCAGGTTTCTTTACTGCGACTATATCAGATTTTTCCATGCACTCGCTTGTCTGATAAATATTTTGCAGATACCAACCACTTACAAGGAAGACAACAATGCAAGCTGCAGCTAAAGTGCGGTATAGAATGCGTCTCTTTCTTTTGTTCTGTATTTCCAAACGATTCTGATCGGATATACATTTCCAAATGGAATCTACTTTTTGTTGAGGCAGATAGGGTTTAGGAACATGACGGAGAATATGTAGAAAATTACGCGCAATAGCTATTTCCTTAGCTAACTGCTTGTTTTCTTGAGCTAATTTATCCCAAAACATAATACTTTCCGGAGTCGGATGTTGTTCCGATTCTAAAAAATAAGCATCATTGAGTAATGAGTCTGCTTTATAATTATTATAGTCTATTTTTGAATCCATTTTATGCGTTGTTTATATAAGGACAACTCAAAAAATGGAATCTACTCACTGAACTTGTATTTTTTTTAAAGAAAATGCATTTTTTGTGTTTCTCTGAAGAAAGTGGTCAAGATACTTATCCATGCGATGCATTCAGGTGTTCCGAAAGTATCTCTTACTTTTTGTAGTGAGCGTTGAAGTAAATTGTAGGCTGATTGATAATTAATGTCCATAATCTGACATATTTCATCATATTCCATTTCTTCTATAAAACGATAATATATGATTTCTCGTTGTCTGGGAGTTAGCACATGGAGTATTTTTTTGATTTCATTAATTTGTTCGCGACGTTCTTCTTCATTGATAAAGTCATTCTCTGTTATATATTGTTCTTCCATAGAGTAGAAGTTGAAGGCATAGGATTCTTCTGAACGCTCTTTACTGAAAACATTATAGATACTGTTTTTAAGAGAAATCATCAGATAGATTTTTACATTTTGGGGTATACTTAATTTATTTTTATTCTTGTATATTCTTATAAATACATCTTGTATACAGTCTTTTATCACTTCTGTGTCAGGAGTGATTTGTAATCCATATTGATACAGTAATTGAATATGGTGTGTATAAAGCCAACTATAAGCTTCATCATTGCCTTCGAGAAAAAGTTTCCATTTAATATAACTTTCGTCTTGAATTTGCATAGATGTTAATTTTTAAATTCCGGTATCTACCGGACTTTTATCAGGAAATAACGGGCTATAAAGAATTGTCTGTTTTAATACCTGTAACTTACCGTCTTTCACAAACTTTTCACCACGTTCGGAAAGATGATCAATCATAGCTTGACGAAGCTCATTTAATTGCTGTTTGTATTTTTTATCTGTTACTACATTCTTTAGTTCATGAGGGTCTTTCGAGAGATCAAACAACTCTTCTGTCCCGGTGTGAAAACGCCAGATATATTTTATTTTTCCGTCGGTTAATGCACACCAATAATTGTCAGGACTATAGCAAGTCGCATGTTCTAAATCTATGTATTTCCTCCATTGATCGGTTTTACCTTCCATTAACCGGAGTAAAGATTGACCGTCCATATCTTGCGGGATAGAACTTCCGGCTATTTCAAGGAAAGTTGGTAATAAATCACGCAATTCTACCGGTTGGGTAATTTTGTTTCCTTTAGTAAAGTGATAGCTAGCCGGCCATTTAACGATATAAGGAACATGTACCGAACCTTGGTAAGGGTACGTTTTACGCCAATGATAATGGTCTCCTAACATATCACCGTGATCAGAAATGTAGCAGATAAGTGCATTGTCATATATACCTTTTTCTTTCAAAGTTTTAATTACTTTACCTATCTCTTCGTCAATAAATGTCACATTAGCATAATAGTGCCTCCGTGAGTCTTTTGCATATTCGTCACCGAAATTACCATAAGGAGCATCTTTTTTCACTTTTTGAGGATCCTTTAGTTTGGCATACGGCTTATCTTTACACCATTCTCCTATCCAAGGTGCAGGTATATCCCGGTTCGCGTATTCGTCCAATAAACGTTGGGGAGGATCATAAGGACTATGTGGACGGGCAAAGGATATTTTCAAGAACAATGGTTGGTTATTGATACCTTCGTAATTGCGAATCATTTCGCAAGCCATTTCTCCTGTCCATGCTGTGGGATGCAATCGTTCCGGAAGTTTATAAGTAGCTGCTCCATGGTCATTCCAACCGATATGAGTAGAATCCGGGTTTAAGCCGGGAGCTTGCATTTGGAACCATAATCGATAGTCACTGATAAAATCGGGACTTTCTACGCGTCCGCTTTCATCAACTAATGTTCCCCGGAATCCATGCAGAGCCTTTTGAGGATACCAGTGCATTTTACCAATGCCAAAACTGTAGTAGTTTAAGTCTCCCAACATACGAGGCATCTCATAACGGTATTGGCTGGCTACCCTGCCGTATCCTAGCATACCATGATGCCAGGGAGAAAGTCCGGTCAATAATCCGGAACGTGCCGGTGTACTACTAGGGGTAGAAGAATAACCGTTTGTAAAGAGTGTACCGTCTTCTGCCAAAGCGTCCATATTCGGAGAAATGACAGAAGTATTTCCCATACAATTCATGGCATCTCCACGATGTTGGTCGGATACAATTAAAATGATATGAGGACGTGTTGAAGTTTGGGCAAAAAGAAGTTGCGGAAGGATATAAACTCCCGTAGTCGCAAGTAATGAGCTTTTTAATAAAAAGGATGTTTTCATATTCTAAAGGATATCGTGTTTCCCATTTGACAAAAGTACAATTTCTTTTTGAATAAAAGAAAAATAGCCGTATTTTTACACTTCTTAAGAATCTCTTGACTAGTTATAAAAAAGAGTGACGCTATCACATACGGATAACGTCACTCTTTGCTTCTTATGGCGTCATAATCCTGACCGGATATCGACACTCTTTTTTCTACTTCAATAAAAACTCATCAATTGCTTTCTTGTAAGTTGCTTTGTCTGCAGCTCCGCGGAAAAGCTGGGGATCTCCTTTCATGGGGATGAATACGAACAACGGAATACTTGTTGCATTGAACAGGGCAGCCAGTTCTTTCTGCTTATCTACATTTACTTTGTAGATTACAATTTTCCCGGCATATTCTTTTGCCAATTCTTTCATAATAGGAGCTGTTTGGCGGCAAGGTCCACACCAGTCGGCATATAAATCGATAATGGCAGGCTTGTCGCCTTTGTATTTCCACTCTTTTGACTTTTCATAATCGAAGACGTCTTTCAGAAACATTTCTTTATTCATTACGACGACTTCTCCGTTGTTACCTGTTACTTCTTTTTTACCTTGTTTGGCTTCAGCTCTGTCATTGAACGCGTATACGATTACGCTTACCATGACGAGTGCTACCATGACTAATACTTTCTTCATTCGTTATTTATCTTTTTATGTATAATGCCGTTCTATTACCCCTTGTAATTCACTGCTATGAATTACACCGGAATGTCTCCATACCGCTTCTCCATTTTTGAACAGGATAAAGGTTGGTACAGCTTGTATACGATATTTTGTAGCCAAGTCTTCATGTTGGTCAACGTCTATCTTGACAATACGGGCCTTATCACCTACAACTAATTTGAGCTCTTCCAGAACGGGTTTCATAGCTTTACATGGTCCGCACCATTCTGCAAAGAAATCAACTAAAACGGGCATCGGTGATTGTATTAAATCTTCAAATTTCTCCATAATCTTTCCTTTCTTAAAATTAAATGACAGTCATTGAAGACTGCAAATATAGATTCTATTTTATTAATATAACGGGAAAATGCTGTTTTTGTTCATCGAATAGTAACCGGAGAGTCATTTTGTTGTAATCTGAAAACGGGAGTTTTGCATATCGAAAAGTAACGGGAGTTAAAGTTATGAACTAAATAATAATCGCTATATGAAATTCTTATTTATTGTTCAAGGTGAGGGGAGAGGACATCTGACACAGGCTATCACCCTCGAAGATATGTTGCAGCGTAATGGGCATGAGGTTGTAGAAGTATTAGTCGGTAAAAGTTCCTCACGCACATTACCAGGTTTTTTCAATCGGAGTATTCATGCACCGGTGAAGCGTTTTATCAGTCCGAATTTTCTGCCTACGACAGATAATAAGCGAGTGAATCTAAAGAAAAGTTTAGCTTATAATTTATTGAAACTACCGGAATATTTCCGTAGTATGTACTATATAAATCAACGGATTAAGGAGACAGGGGCGGAAGTCGTCATCAACTTCTACGAACTTCTGACCGGACTTACCTATGCGTTCTTCCGTCCCTCTGTTCCGTATATTTGTATTGGACATCAATATTTGTTTCTACATCGTGATTTTCAGTTTCCGGATAAGAGTCCGGTCCAGTTATGGATGTTGCGTTTCTTTACACGAATGACGGCTCTTAGATCATCAAAGAAGTTAGCTCTATCTTTCAGAGAAATGGAACGGGATGATGAACATCAGATTGTTGTGGTACCTCCTTTGATTCGCCGGGAAATAACGGCAATCCAGCCGGAAGAAGGAAATTATATTCATGGATATATGGTAAATGCCGGTTTTGCAGATACAGTGGAGAGTTTTCACACAATGCATCCGGAAGTTCCTTTAAGATTTTTCTGGGATAAGACGGAGACAGAGGAAGTAGTACGGGTGGACGAAACATTGAGTTATCATCAGATTGATGATGTGAAGTTTCTTAATGGAATGGCGAACTGCAGGGCTTATGCCAGTACGGCAGGTTTCGAGTCTATTTGTGAAGCGATGTATCTTGGCAAACCGGTATTAATGGTTCCGGCGCATATCGAACAGGATTGTAATGCTTATGATGCTATGATAGCAGGGGCAGGAATTATCGGTGATTCGTTTGAACTGGAGTCCTTGCTTCGTTTTGCGGGAAAATATATTCCAAATCGTGATTTCATTTATTGGGCACGCAGTTGCGAGCGTCGGATTATTCTTGAATTGGAAAAACTGGCTGCTTCACAATCAGAAATAACCTCAATACCAACATATACTAATTATTTACCAATATGAAACTGAATAAAACAGATTATGTACTTGAACGTGCATCAGACGGTGGCTATTATGCTTGGCTGACTGTAAATATGCAATGTAATGCTTATGGAGAGTCTCCTGATGAGGCTATTCGGAACCTGGAAGAATCAATGAATGAGATAATTGATGAAATGTATATGGTGGAAGACTTTGTCTAATGAATAATGTGAAATGAAAAACGGATAATGAAACAGAACCCGGTTTCATTATCCGTTTTCAATAAATGATTTTTCTATTGTTCACAGATAGTCAGTTCATCAATGATATGGGATGCTCCCGCAAATTTATCTATGATAAACAGAGTATAACGAATATCAACGCAGGCAGCGCGCTGTGATGAAGGTCGGAAAGCGATATCACCTGTCAGTCCTTCAAAGTTACGGTCAAAAGCAGTTCCTATCAACTGGCCTTTACTGTTGAAAACCGGACTACCGGAGTTACCTCCTGTGTTGTCGGTGTTTACAATAAAGCAGACCGGCATCTCACCGTTTTTGCCGTACTGTCCATAGTCTTTAGAGTTATACAACTCTTTCAACTTTTGCGGTACTACAAATTCCCAGTTACCCGGATCCTCTTTTTCCATAACTCCTTTGAGAGTGGTATGAGCATCATACACTACACCGTCTGCAGGTTCATAAGGAAGCACTTGTCCGTAAGTCAGTCGTAAGGTTGAGTTCGCGTCCGGATAAATAGGTATTCCCTTTTCTTGTCTCATATTCATCATGCCTTTTACCCATACTTTATGAGCGGCATCATAATTCTCATTGGCTTCTTTCATGGCAATGGCAGTTTTCAGAATGCCGTCGGTAATTGAATATTTGAATAGGATCATCCAGTCATATCCGATTTTATATAAACTAGGCTTTTTGATGAACTTCTCAAAATTCTTTTGATTACCGAAAATTGAGTTATCAAAGCACGCATCTACAAATGCATCTATGTTGCCTTTGAAGCGGGAGTCAATGATTTCGAATATATTGATTCTTTGTTCTGCCGGAATATAGTTAGCATAAGTTTTGAGCATTTCTTTAGCTACCATTCGTTCTACTTCCGGGAAAGGAACAGAAGCAAAATATTTTTCACCTTCCTGTTTCAAGTTTTGGGCAGCTTCTTTTATTTTCTCTTTATCTTTTGATTTTAGTGCGGTGGCCAGTGCTGTTGTAGAGGGGATGCGCATAAAGTCGAGCGCTGTGACAAGTGCTTCGTTGATAGCCTGTTGGTGATATAATGCGTCACGTCGGTGAGCTACAATAGAGCGAATCTCGTCAAAAGCTTTCTGATAAGAGTTATCTCCTTTTTCACGGCCGCGGGCCAATAGTTCTTCTTGCTGCGCACGTTTGGTATCCAATACTTTAAGACGCACCAGCCCTTCGTTCATGCCAATAGCATTCTTCCAATAGTTGGCTGATGATGCATATTTGCTGGCGTAATGAATACGCACAGCAGGATCTTTAAGCATTTGTTCCATAAGAACTTTCTGACGGGCACCACGTACGTGCTGACGCATAAAGTTAGTTGTCTGCATCCGTTCTTCTACTTCGTCGGAAATCATGTACCGCCAGTTACGTCCGGGAAATCCCATGACAAAAGTGAAATCACCTTCCTGTACTCCGGCAAGGCTAATGGTCAAGTGTTTCTTTACGTGCAAAGGAACATTGTCTTTGGAATACTCTGCCGGTTTTCCGTTCTTATCCGCATAGATACGGAAAAGGGAAAAGTCGCCGGTGTGACGCGGCCACATCCAGTTGTCAGTATCCGCTCCAAATTTTCCAATAGAAGAAGGAGGGGCACCTACCATGCGAATGTCGCTATACACGGTTTTTACAAACAGATAATATTTATTTCCTCCATAAAAGGCTTTGAGTTCCAACTTGGTAGCAGGAGTTATTTCAATGTTTTCTGCTTTTGCAAAACGTTCTGCTACTTTGTTGAGGTAAGTCGGAGACAGATAATTAGTTCCTTCCGGGTCTTTGTCTTTCTTTAGTTGTTCGTTGACGTAGTCGGTTACATCAAGAATACGGTCGATAAAAGTAACCTTGAGTCCTGGTGTAGGAAGTTCTGCGTCGCGGTTCATTGCCCAAAAACCTTCTGTCAGATAGTCATGCTCTACATTACTGTGTTGCTGGATAGCTCCATAACCGCAATGATGATTAGTCAGCACCAGCCCTTCGGAAGAGATTACTTCTCCCGTACATCCTCCTCCGAAGTGTACAACAGCGTCTTTCAGAGAAAGCCCGTTCGCATTGTATACTTCTTCAATGGGAATCTCAAGACCTAGTTCTCGCATGGCAATCTCATTCTGAGTTTTCAGATCAGGTAGCATCCACATACCTTCGTCGGCGTGGATGATAAGAGTTGCCAGAGAAAAAATAGCAAATAGGATTTGTTTTCTCATTTATTCTACGATTGTCATTTCATTAATCAGGTGTCCACAGTTTCCTAGTTTTTCAAGGATGAACAATACATAACGGATATCCAGGTTGATACAACGTTGCAGGTTATTGTCAAAGTTGATATCGCCACTCAATGATTCCCAGTTGCCGTCAAAGGCACAACCGATCAGTTCCCCATTCTCATTCAATACTGGGCTTCCGGAGTTACCTCCGGTAATATCGTTTGTAGATAGGAAGCAGACAGGCATATCACCGTTGGGTAATGCATAGCGACCATAATCTTTCTTCTCGATCAACTCTTTCAGTTTGGCGGGTACTACAAATTCGCGGTCTTCCGGATTTTCTTTTTCAAGAATACCTTTAGTTGTCGTATAGTAGTTGTAGTGTACTCCGTCTTTCGGATCGTAAGGTTTCACGTTACCGTATGTCAGACGAATGGTAAAGTTGGCATCCGGATAAGAAGGAACTGGCTGTTTCATTTCGCCAAGACCACGGATATAGGTCTTGTGAAGTAAAGTCAACTCTTTATCCATATCTTCTAATTGAGAAACAATTTTCTCAAATTGGTCATATTTAGACTGACAGTATTGCAAAGCCAAATCATTATCGATAGCCTTTACAGACGGTTTCTTGACAAACTTCTCAAAGTTCTCACGGTTAGAGAAAATAGAGTTGTCATACATATCATCGACAAACTTGTCATAGTTACCTTTATATTTCTGCTCAATGACTTTGTAGATAGACAGACGCTGGTCTGCCGGAATCATTTCTGCATAAAGGGGAAATAAAACTTTAGCTACTTTACGGTCTACCTCATGGTCATAGTCCTTATTGTGAATACTTTCATACGTATCTTTCAGCGCTTCGATACGTACTTTTATCAGAGAATCATTCTTCTCTATCAATGCTTCACGTGTCTTAGCCAGCATGACACTTCCAAATTCGATTGCTCCGAAGAACGTTTCTCTCAGACAGGTGAACTGATAGTTGAGAGGTGCTGTCTTAGCTACCAGATCATCTATTTTTTTCACTACCGTTGCATAATCAGCATTATTCTTTTCCTTTGCAAATTCTGCAAATTTAGCTTCTTGCGCAGCTTTCGTACCCAATACATCGTTGTCGATGATTGCCCTGTTCATTCCGATAGAATTTTTCCAGTAGTTACTGGAACCGGCATATTTGTTTGCATACTGGATGCGGATTTTATCACTTGCATTCATCACTTCCTTCAATACAGCCAGACGGGCACCGCGGATACGGATACGCGGGTCGTTTTCCGATTCCATGCGTTCTTTTACTTCCGATACGGTCAGATAACGGCTTGTACTTCCGGGGAATCCCATAATCATTGCATAATCTCCTTCTTTCAAACCTTTGAGCGAGATAGACAAATGTTTTTTTGTTTTCAAAGGAGTATTGTTTGCGCTGTATTCTGCCGGTTCTCCGTTAGCATCCGCATAAATACGGAACATGGAGAAATCACCGGTGTGACGGGGCCACATCCAGTTATCCGTTTCGCCACCGAACTTACCGATAGAGGAGGGGGGAGCGGCAACCATACGTACATCCGGATATATTTTCTTATAAAATAGATAGAATTTGTTTCCGGCATAAAATGGAAGTGCTTGTGGAACGATTCCTTTTTTATCTTTCAGATCGCTTTTATTGTAAAGCTCGTTGGCCAGTTTCTGAAGAAAAGCACTACTGAAAGATTCAGATTCGGTAATTTCTTTAGCGGCAATCTTTGCATTGACAATATCCGTGATATCTTCGATACGTTCGATAAATGTGAACTTCAATCCCGGAGTCGGAAGCTCCTTGTCTCTGGATGTAGCCCAGAAACCGTCTGTCAGGTAGTCATGTTCTACGCTACTGTGCTGCTGGATGGAAGCATAACCACAGTGATGATTTGTCAGAATTAAACCTTCAGGTGAGATAATTTCCCCCGTACATCCTCCTCCGAAGATACCGACTGCATCTTTCAAAGAGACGCCGTTCGGGTTATATAAGTCCTGGGCTTCCAGTTTCAATCCTTGTTTTTTCATCATATCTATGGAATGTTGCTGTTGCATTAATTGCAATAACCACATACCTTCATCCGCTTTAGCGGAGCACACGATGAGCGCTGTCAGCGCTAATAAATAAAGTCTTAGTCTGTTCATTTTTTAATGATAAAATTTGAATATATGATTGTTAGTCTTCAATTTCCAATTCTCCGTTTTTCAATGCTTCCATAATATTGGCGGGCGGACGTTGGTTCATCAGTTCGTTTTTCATGTAGTCCATGTAGGGAGCTACATGTTGGAAGAACTGATAGTATCCTTTACATAAGTAATTCAACCCGGGTTCGCCGTCGGCTGTCTGGCTGAAACGGTTCTTGGGACATTCTCCGTTGCAGGCAAAAAGGAAATCACATTCTTTACATTGGGTGGGTAGAGATTGATATTTCATGTTTCCGAACTTGTGTTGACGTTCGCTATGCATCATTTCTACAAGTGTCTGGCTGTATATGTTTCCCAGTTTATATTCAGGGAATACAAAGTGGTCGCAAGAATAAACATCCCCGTTGAATTCCATAACACCAGCGTGTCCGCAGGTCTTCGCCATTGTACAAATGCCAGGTTGTTCACCTACCCAGTTTGCTAAGGTGGAGTCGAATATCTGTATGTAGTATTTGCCTACATCTTCTTTCACCCATTCATCGAAAAGGGTACAGAGAAATTTACCCCATTGTTCGGGGGTGATAGAGAAATCTGCCAGTTCACCTTTTTGGTTTTCTGCAAGAGAAGCGAGGTGGCGGCCGTCCTGATGTTCAAGGATACGTTCAACGATAGGTGCAAATTGGATATATTTGCAGTCTATCTCCTTGAAGAAATGATAAAAATCCAGTGGATAGTCAGCATTGAAGTCATTAATAACCGCCATTGCATTCCATTCTACACCATGTTTTTTCAGAAGATTAATCCCTTGCATCACTTTGACGAAGGAGGGCTTCCCCATTTTATTTTTACGATATTCATCGTGAAATTCTTGAGGTCCATCAATCGAAACGCCTACCAGCCAGTTATTTTCTCGGAAGAACTCGCACCATTCATCGGTCAGCATGGTTCCGTTGGTTTGGATGCAGTTATCGATCGTTCGTCCGCGGGCGTATTTCTTTTGCAGTTCCATAGCCTTTTTGTAGAAGGAGAGCGGGCGCATAAGTGTTTCTCCTCCGTGCCAGGTGAAAAGTACCTGTGGCATGGTCTGAGAGTTGATGTACTCGTCGATGAATTTTTCCAAAAGTTCATCGCTCATTACGTGTTTCGGGTTGTCTTTGTATAGATTCGCTTTTTCCAGATAGTAGCAATAATCGCATGCAAGGTTACATACGGCACCTACTGGCTTTACCATAACGTAAAGCGGTTTGGCAAAAGGAGCATAAGTTGATGTTTTCATAGCTGCAAAATTAGATAAACTAAATGAAAAAAAGCGCCTTATACCTATGTTTATAAGGATTATTAAAGAAAAGACTCTTACAAGTTTTAAATATTGATAAAATGTTTCTTTGAAGTCCGAATCAGTTGTACCTTTGTACCCGGAATTTAATGAATGGACGAACGTGAATAAAATTTTGCCTTTTTTACTTCTGCTTCCGTTTCTGGCTTCGTGTACTAGTAAGTATAGGATAGAAGGAACATCTTCAGTAAACAGTCTGGATGGAAAAATGCTGTATCTAAAGACCATGCGTGACGGGGAATGGGTGAAGCTGGACTCTGCTGAGGTAGTGCATGGACTGTTCTCTATGAAAGGAAAAGTAGACTCCGTACAAATGGTGACGCTTTATATGGATGATGAGAGTATCATGCCGATTGTATTGGAAAGCGGTAAGATTAAAGTTACCATTAGCAATACGGATTTAAAAGTAGCAGGAACTTCCTTGAATGCAGCACTGTATGACTTCATTGACAAAAGAAATGCATTGGAAGAAAGTATTGGGGAGCTGGAACAAAAGGAAACTCGTATGGTAATGGAAGGGAATGATTTGGAAGAAATTCATGCACAGTTGATGGTGGAAGGTGATTCGCTGATGACGGCAATGAACCAGTATGTGAAGACGTTCATTTCAGATAATTATGAGAATGTGTTGGGACCTAGCGTATTTATGATGCTTTGTAGTTCTTTGCCATATCCTATTATGACACCTCAGATTGATGATATCATCAAAGATGCTCCTTATTCTTTTAAGAGTAATAAACTTGTGAGAGAGTTTTTGTCTAAAGCAAAAGAAAATATGAAGTTGATAGAAGAACATCAACGGTTGGAGCAAAATACATCAACGAATAAATAAGTCAGGAGATTTTTTTGTATATTTGTGCAAAAGCTCCAGATAAAATGAAAACGACTGTTAGTGTATTCGCCGCTTTCTTTTTTATTTCTGTGTTATCGGTTTCTTGTCAGGGAGATCCGGGTGATTTTAATACGACTTTTTCTGAAATAGAAAAGTGGATGAATACGTAGCCCGCGATACAGCCTTGTATCATGGTAGAGTAATGCTAGAGTCTGCCCACATATAATACATATATTATCGGTCTTGGTCTTCGTTTTTCACCATTCCTTTATATTTCTCCGGAAGTGCACTCTCTACGGCAGTATAGGCTTCGGCCATAGTAGCTTTGATATTCTCCATTCCTTTTCCTTTGGGAGGAATAGGATCGTGAATTGTCAGGATCATGCGATGGCGGTGTATCCATTTTCCGGTACGTGGCAGGATTTCAAACGAACCGTCGATGGTGACAGGTACAACAGCTAGTTGTAAATCATCCGCTAACTGAAAAGCTCCCTTCTTGAAATATCCCATGTGTCCTGTGAAAGTACGTGCTCCTTCGGGGAAAACAACCAGAGAAACACCGTCTTTCAACGAGGCTTTAGCCTGTTGAATGGTCTCCAACACTTTTTTCGGTCCCGAACGGTCTACGAAGATATGTCCCGCGCTTTCACAGGCTTTTCCTACAAACGGTAGTTTACGCAGACTTTTTTTCATCATCCACTTGAAGTTTCTTCCGATGAAACCGTAAATAAGGAATATATCGAATGAACCCTGATGATTAGGTACGAAAATATAGGATGTCTTGCCGTGTAACTTTTCACGTCCACGAATCTTTACAGGAATTAATAGAAAAAGACAAATTAATTGTGACCATATTTTTCCTGGATAATATCCCCAAAAGTGAGCTCCTCCCACGAGAGAACCTACGATAGTGACGATTGCCGTGAGGATAGTCAATACCAATAAAATAGGCAAAGCAATACAAATTTGATAAATATAATACAGTATCTTCATAGGGTTGGATTTTTATCCTGCAAATATACATGATTATTTGGTAAAAAAGAGAGGTGGATACGATATAATCTTTTTGATTGTACTATTTTTGTATCTTATTATATGAGATAGTTACAAAAATATGATACGTATATTACATACTGCCGACTGGCATTTGGGGCAAACTTTCTTCGGGTATGACCGTGCCGGTGAACATGAAGTCTTTTTGAACTGGCTGGCCGGAGAAATTCGTGAAAGGGAGATTGATGCACTGATTATAGCCGGAGACGTTTTTGATGTTTCCAATCCTTCTGCTGCGTCTCAAAGCCTGTATTATCATTTTATTTATCGAGTGACGGCGGAGAATCCCACTCTTCAGATTGTGATTGTTGCCGGCAATCATGACTCTGCGGCGCGGTTGGAAGCTCCTTTACCCTTGCTGCAAGCGATGCGGACGGAGGTTCGGGGGGTAGTACGCAAGTCGGACGATGGGGAAATTGATTACGATCATTTGACGGTTGAGTTAAAGAACCGTGACGGGGAGGTGGAATTGCTTTGTATGGCAGTTCCTTTTTTGCGGCAGGGAGATTATCCGACAGTCCCGACAGAAGGTAATCCGTATGCGGAGGGAGTCCGGGAGCTTTATACGCAGCTTTTGCAAAGGCTATGGAAGCGACGGAAAGAGAATCAATCTATACTTGCTATCGGCCATTTACAGGCTATCGGTTCGGAGATTGCGGAGAAAGATTATAGCGAACGTACAGTGATTGGTGGTTTGGAATGTGTGTCACCTGATGCATTTTCCGAACAAATTGCTTATACGGCTCTTGGTCATATTCATAAGGCGCAACGCGTATCCGGCAGGGAGAATGTGAGATATGCCGGAAGTCCCATTCCGATGTCTTTTGCAGAGAAGCATTATCATCACGGGGTCGTGGAAGTGACTTTCGACGGAGGGTGTGCGGTAGATATAATGCGGGTGGAATGCCCGAGGTTAATACCTTTGATGAGCGTGCCGAATGGAGAACCTGCGTCTCCGGAAATTGTGTTGGAAATCTTGAAAGAGTTGCCGGTAACGGAAGGAGCAGCACCTTATCTGGAGGTAAAAGTGTTGTTGGATGAACCGGAGCCAATGCTCCGGCAGGAAGTTGAGGAAGCATTGGCTGATAAAAATTATCGGTTGGCGCGTATTGTCTCTACTTATCGTAATGAAACGGGAAATGCAGAGAAGGAAAATGAGAATTGGAAAAGAGGATTACAGGAAATGTCTCCGTTGCAGATCGCTCAATCTGCATTTGAAAAGATTTATCAGGTGGAAATGCCTGAGGAGTTGACGGACTTGTTTCAGGAAGCCTATCTGGCTGCTACACGTAAAGAGGAGGAAGAATGAAGATATTAGCGATACGATTGAAAAATCTTACTTCGATAGAAGGAGCGGTAGAAGTTGATTTTGCAATGGAGCCGTTGAACTCGGCAGGAATATTTGCGATTTCAGGTGCTACGGGAGCTGGCAAATCTACTTTATTAGATGCATTGTGTCTGGCATTGTATGATAAAGCACCTCGTTTTGCAAATTCGGTAGAAAGTATAAATTTGGCGGATGTAGGAGATAATCAGATTAATCAGTCGGATGTAAGGAATCTGCTTCGTCGTGGTACGACCGACGGATATGCAGAGGTTGATTTCTTAGGAGTCGATGGTCATAGATACCGTTCTCGCTGGTCGGTGAGACGGACAAGAAATAAGGTGAGCGGTTCCTTGCAACCACAAACGATGGATGTGAAAGAGCTGGATACAGGGAAAGAGTTTCAAGGAACCAAAAAGGAACTGCTGGCTCAACTGACAGAATTGGTGGGTTTGACGTATGAGCAGTTTACCAGGACTGTCTTATTGGCTCAAAATGATTTTTCTACATTCTTGAAATCGAAGGGAGCCGCAAAAGCCGAACTGCTTGAAAAATTGACGGGAACCGGTGTTTATTCCCGTATTTCTCAGGAAGTTTTTTTACGAAACAAGTTGGTACAGGAAGAAGTGACTACGATTCGAAATAGAATGAGTGTAATCGACCTCTTGCCGGAGGAAGAACTTCTTGCTTTACAGAAAGAAAAAGAATTGCTGATTGCGAAACGTGCAGTGGGGATTCAATTACTGGCGGAACAGAATGCCCGGTTGAACATTGTCCGTTCGTTAAAGATGCAGGAGGAACTTTGGAAAAAGAAGCAACAGGAAGAACAAGGCGAAGAGGCAAAGTTGAGACTCCTGCAGGAAACACTGGCTTCACTGGAAGAAGGGTTGGTACGTTTCAAAGCACAATGGGAAGCTATACAACCGGATTTGAAGAAAGCCCGTCAGTTGGATGTGCAGATACAGTCTCAACAGGAAGGCTATAATCAGTTGCGGCAGATATTGGAAACAGCTTGCGGGCAGGTGGCGGAGCAGGAAAAGAAGATGCGGATGGCAACGAAACAGTTGCAGGGAGCTTATCGTTCATTAAATCGTTTGTTGACGAATACGGAAACGGAGTCGTTGCCGCTTGAACAAGTAGAGGATATTCTACAGCAGGAAGAAGATAAACTGAAAGCCGCCATAAAAGCCAATGAGGAACGACTGGTCCGGCTAAATGCTTTTGATTATGTATCATTAGACGAAGAACAGAAGAAACTACAAAAAGAACTGGTTCGCCAACAGAATGTCCGGCAGTTGACTGAGTCGCAGGAGAAAGTGAAAACAGAAATAGTAAGACTGGAGAAAGAAACGGTTGATTGTTCGACGCAGTTAACAGAACAGGAAGCGACACGAAAAACGATTCAGCGTCTTTATGAAAATGCCCGTATGGCAGTGGGAAAAGACGTGAAAGCATTGCGTCAACAGTTACAGGAAGGAGAAGCTTGTCCGGTTTGCGGCAGTACGTCACATCCTTATCACCGGGAACAGGAAGTAGTGGATATTCTTTTCCGAAATATAGAGCAGGAGTATAATACGGTGGTGATTGCCTGTCAGCAAACAAATAATCAGCATATAGCCCTGCAACGTGATCTGGCGCATCAAAAAACTGTTGCCGGACAGATCAAAGAACAGTTATCAATATGGCAGAAAGAAGAAATTCATGCAGGAAACGAAGAACAGATACAGAACCGTTTGCAGGAATTGGCAAAACGTATTCAGGAGTATAGTAGTCTCTATACGGAGTGGCAACAAAATGATGAGACGATAAAGAAGATACGTGTCCATTGTGAGGCTTTGCGTGAAAATGTTTCCCAATGTCGTTTGACTATGCAGCAAGTTTTGTCCGCTAAAGAACAGTTGGCACTATTACAAAACGCTGCTTCTGCCGAACAGAAACGCTTTGAAGTAGTAGAGAAAGCGTTGGATACACTTCGTCAGGAACGGTCGCAATTATTAAAAGGAAAGAGTGCGGATGAAGCGGAAGCCGCTGTAGCCAAAAGGGAAAAAGAGCTGACTCATGCTTTAGACGGGGCTCGGTTGGGAGTAGAAACTTCGCACAACCGTCTTTTAGGTTTACAAGGGGAAATGAAACAGATTGCCGCAACTGTCGGGGAATTGCAGGAGCAACAGAAAAAGATTGAATCTCCCGAACAACTTCCCGAAATAATAAAGCAACAGCAGGAAGACAATCTAAATACGGAACGTAGCCTTTCTGCTATCGAAGTCCGCCTGTTGCAGCAGGCAAAAAATAAAGTAACAGCCGAACTGATAGCTAAAGAGCTGGCCGAAAAGCAATTGATTGCCGAACGTTGGGCTAAACTGAACAAGTTGATCGGTAGTGCCGACGGAGCAAAGTTCAAAGTTATAGCACAAAGCTATACATTGAATTTATTGTTACTTCATGCCAACAAGCATTTGTCTTATCTATCCAAACGCTATAAATTGCAGCAAGTACCCGGCACTTTGGCGCTTCAGGTGATTGATTGTGATATGTGTGATGAAATACGGACTGTATATTCTCTTTCCGGAGGAGAGTCGTTTCTGATATCTTTGGCATTGGCACTGGGACTGTCCTCGCTGTCGAGCAACAACCTGAAAGTAGAATCTCTTTTTATTGACGAGGGATTCGGCTCTTTGGATGCCGATAGCTTGCGGACAGCTATGGAAGCGTTGGAACAATTACAGATGCAAGGAAGGAAAATAGGAGTAATTTCTCATGTACAGGAAATGAGTGAACGGATCTCCGTCCAGGTGCAGGTGCATAAGAAAGTCAATGGAAAGAGCGTGCTTACCGTCGTAGGGTAAGCACAGTGATTTCCGGCCAGGCGCCGAAACGGAAAGGTAATCCCACGTAGCCGATTCCTACATTGACGTAAAGCCCGCGAGTACCTTCCAAATACATCCCTCCCCATTCCGGATAAATATAAACGGAAGGGGAATAATTGCCCAGTTGCAACTGCATGGCGTGGGTATGTCCTGCCAACATTAAATCTATATCCGATTCCGGAAGTACTTCCCGTCTCCAATGTGTCGGGTTATGGCTTAAAAGTAGCTTGAACATTCCTTCGATTCCTGCTTTCGCTTTTGGAAGGTCGCCATGTTGCGAAAAGGGAGGTTCTCCTTGGTTTTCTACTCCGATAAGGGCGATGCTATCATTGCCTTGAATCAGAAATGTATGTTCGTTGTTTAATAACTTCCAGCCCATAGCTGCCTGCCTTTGTTTAAGTTCGATCAGATTATTGTCCTGATCTTGTTTGCTTTTCCAATGAAAATAAGGTCCGTAATCATGGTTTCCAAGTATGGAATAAACTCCATCTCCGGCTTTCAGGCCGGCTAGTATTTCCTGGAAATCATTCAGCTCGACAGCCCGGTGATTTACCAGATCTCCGGTGAAAACAATCAGGTCGGGTTGCTGGGCATTCACTAAATCCACTAACTTCCGAATAGCAGGAGTGTTTCCTTGCCAACTGCCGATATGAAGGTCGGATAACTGTACAATACGATAACCGTCGAAAGCCTGCGGGAGTCGGGGAGAGGTGTAAGTGACTTCTTTTACTTCAAACCGGGTTCGTCCGACAAAAGAGCCGTAGAGAATTATAACAATACTAAGTACGGCCAGTGTCAGTCCGGTGCATATAAACGGTGTGCGCGGCCAGCGAAGCCATTTATGAAAAGGGATTCCGAGTACGGTAAATAAGACCAGCAATAGTTTGGGAGCTGTAAACAGGAAAAAGATGATAGAGAACCACCCGATGTCCTGTGTATGGCGTTCCGCAAAAGCATTGTTGGCAAAGTAAACCAAGTAAAGAAGCCCTGCGGTTAGCAAGAAACTGGGTACCCAGTAAAGAACGCGTAACCACCATTTTGCGGTGAGACGAACAATGAATCTCAAGTAAAGATAGAGGTCCGGAAGTACCAGAAAAAGTAGGAGGAATATAAATAAGCGTTGCAACATATGTGTCTTTAGTTATAATGGATATTTACATTAATTCGTTTAATTCACTTAAATTCTTTTTGATTTCGTGGATACGGTTCAGGAATTTCTTGCGATAAATCCATAGAATGAGTATAAGACCTCCTCCCCACAACAGGATGAAGAACAGAATCATACCTATTCCGTATTGCCATATCTGCCAGTAGACGAAAGAAAGAATGGCAAGTATCAGGAGGAAAGCGGTGGCAATCAGCCGTTCTCTGATTGTCCAGTGATGAATGCGGTTGACACGGGCAATCACTTCCACAAGAGGCATTTCGTCTATTTGAGTCCGTTGAAGAAATCGCGTGGTGGCGATATCCCAGCAAAGAGCGGGAATCCATGCCAGAAGGATAATGATGTAGATCGGGTTTAATCTGTTGTGCAGTATCACTTCCGTCAAAAATAAGATTAATATCGGCAGGGAAATCAGGATTAGCCTGATGTTCAGGCGGGCAATGGCATGGATACCTTTGTCGGCGTGTCCTATCAGCCTTTCAAGTTCGTCTTCTTTGATGAGTTCTTTGTCCTTTAAGTGCTCATCGAGGGCGTTCCATGATTTTTTCAGTTCTTCCAGTTCCATATATCTTATTCCTCCTTTTTCATTCTTTTAAGTTTGTCTTTGATACGGCTTAGTTTGGTAGCTATGTTAGTCACCGTCAAGCCGGTAATTTCCGCTATTTCCTCGTAGCTTTTATCTTCGAGGTATAGCAGGATGATTGACTTGTCGAGTTGTCCCAGTTGGTTAATCATCTGATAGAGTTGCTTCAGCATTTCATTGATAGGGTCATGTGCTTCTATTGTCCGGTCAATGTCTTTGGTGAGGCTGATAATTTCCGGTACATTCTTCTCTTTACGATAAAAACTGATACAAGTGTTCAGGGCGATACGGTAAATCCATGTCGATATTTTACATTCTTTCCTGAATTTAGGATAAGCTTTCCAGAGGTTCAGTACTACATCCTGATAGAGGTCGTTGAGCGGAGCGTTGGGATGAGTATACAGATAGCATACTTTGTAGATTACCCGCTCATATTCGCGTATAACCGACAAGAACTCTTGCTCAATAGGGTTGTTTGCCTCTGTTGTTGGTTCTCTCATGGATTTTAGGATTGCTTTTCTGGTTAGTTAGTCGTGAGAAAAGGAGAAAAATCACACGAAGATACAAGCTATTGCAGATTGGCTGCCAGGAATTTGCGCATTTCTTCAATACTTCTTCTCCGGCGGCGGGCATAGTCTTCGAGTTGGTCTTCTCCGATCTTTCCGACAGAAAAATATTCGGATACAGGATGTGCAAACATCAGGCCGCACACCGATGCATGAGGATACATTGCCCCGTTTTCAGTCAGTGAAATGCCGATCTGTTTCATGTCCAGCAGTTCGTCCAGCAGGAAGTTGACGGACTGATCCGGCAAAGAAGGATAACCGACGGCAGGACGGATACCTTGATATTTCTCGACTAATAAGTCCGCCATGCCTAAATTTTCGTCTTTCGCGTATCCCCACGCTTCTTTTCTCACATACTCGTGCATTTTTTCTGTGGCTGCTTCCGCAAGTCGGTCAGAAAGGGTTTGTACGAGCAAATGTTTGTAAGGATCCTGTTCGTATAGTCCTTCCATGTCTGCGTCAATGGAAGAAGCAAAAGCTCCCAACGTATCCGGAATGCCGGAAGAAAGCGGACGGATGAAGTCACTCAGGCAAAGGAAAGGACTTCCGTCCTTCTTAGGTGTTTGCTGACGGAGTAAGGGAAAGACCATGAACTGATTCTCTGCTTTTTCAATTACCAGATTATCCCCGTCGGAGTTTGCCTTACACAACTTGAAGATTGTTCTGACCTCATAGTCCCGGTCGAGTACATCCAGCATACGGTTTGCCTCCTTGAACAGTTGCATGGCTTCCGAAGCCTTGTTACGTTCCTCTACCGGAAAGGAGGCCAGCCACATGGCACGGCAGGCATCGCAACCATGAATATTGGCGATAGCTGCATAGCGAGGTTGGAATCCCCAGGCATGGAAAAAGTAAATCCAATTGATGTAGGGGGTAACGGTATGTATTTTATAAGATAGAACAGTGCTCATAAGTTTGCCGATGACGAATTATATTTATCTAAATCTTAATTCTTGTCCACGATAAGTTTCGTCTATTTCTCCGTTATCGTATAACAGGTGACCGTTCACAAATGTTTTCTCCACTTTCCAGTTGAAGGTATGACCTTCCAGCGGACTCCATTGGCATTTGCTTACAATGCAATCCGTTGTTACTGTCCATTTGGAGTTGGGACGTACTAATACAAGGTCTGCCTGATAACCTTTATGGATAAATCCGCGATTATTTATTTCATACATTTGAGCAGGCGCATGAGACATCTTTTCTACTATTTTCTCGATAGAGAAGATACCTTTATCTACAAGTTCCAGCATACTGGCCAGAGAGAATTGGATCATTGGCATTCCGGACATCGCTTTCAAAGCGCCTCCCTCTTTTTCGCTTAGCAGATGCGGGGCATGATCGGTCGCAATGGCGTCGATCAGACCGTTGTTGACAGCTTCCTGCAAAGCCTTCCGGTCTTCGGCTGTTTTAATGGCAGGGTTACATTTGATGCGTGCGCCTAAAGTCTGATAATCATCTTCCGTAAAAAGTAAGTGAGAAACACAAGCTTCCGCCGTAATTCGCTTCGTTATCAAAGGAGCGTCGGAAAATAAATCCAGTTCTCTAGCTGTGGAAATATGCATGATGTGCAAGCGGGCATTTGCCTCACGTGCCAGTTGTACTGCCAGTTCGGAGGAACGGTAACAAGCTTCTTCCGAACGGATAACCGGATGAAGGGTCAAAGGTACATCGTCCCCGTATGCTTTTTTATATTTGTCTGTATTTTCTTTGATAATTCCCTGGTCCTCACAATGGGCGGCGATAAGTAAATCGGTTCCGCCGAATATATTGCGCAGGCTCGCCATGCGGTCTACCAGCATATTGCCTGTGCTTGATCCCATAAATAGTTTTACGCCACAAACACGGTGTTTGTCCAGTTGGGCAAACTGCCGGTAGTTATTGTTGGTTGCCCCGAAGTAACAGGAATAGTTGACGGCCGACTTCCCGGCCAATAAAGCAAGTTTCTCATCCAGAGCCTCTAACGTTGTCGTCTGCGGATTCGTATTCGGCATATCCATGATAGAGGTAACGCCTCCGGCGGCCGCAGCACGGCTTTCGGTAGTTATATCCGCTTTATGAGTCAGTCCCGGGTCACGAAAATGCACGTGTTCGTCAATTGCGCCCGGCAAAAGATAACATCCGGTTGCGTCTATGATTTCATCACAAGGTGTAGTTGTTTTTTCTTCTCCGGTCAGTATTTCGGCAATCTTCTCGCCTTCGATAACAACCGAACCCAGAACTTTTCTTCCTTCGTTGACTATAACGGCATTTTGAATCAGTGTACGTTTCATTTCTTTTGGGGGAATTTGTGGAACCAACTATTTACTTTTAATTTAATCACTCCGAATACGGCCTCTCCGAAGATACTGCTGTTCATTTTCGAAGTACCCAACTCGCGATTGATGAAGATAACGGGAACTTCGATAATCTTGAAACCACATTTATAAGCGGTAAATTTCATTTCGATCTGGAAGGCATATCCCTTAAAACGAATGTGTTCTAGATCAATCGTTTCGAGTACCTGTCGGCGGTAACAAACAAATCCGGCAGTGGTATCGTGGATAGGAATACCTGTAATGAACTGCACGTATTTGGATGCGAAATAAGACATCAGTACTCTGCCCATAGGCCAATTGACTACATTCACTCCGCTGACGTAGCGGGAGCCGACAGCTACATCTCCTCCTGCTTCCGCACACGCCTGATACAGACGGGGCAAGTCATTCGGATTATGACTGAAATCAGCATCCATTTCAAAAATATATTCGTACGAATGTTCCAGTGCCCACTTGAATCCGGCGATATAGGCAGTGCCCAGCCCTAACTTTCCTTTGCGTTCAATCATAAAAAGACGTTCGGGAAATTCTTGTTGCAAAGTCTTGACGATGTTTGCCGTTCCGTCCGGCGAACCGTCCTCTATTACCAGAATATGGAATATCTTAGGAAGTCCGAAAACGGCACGGATGATATTTTCTATGTTCTCCCGTTCATTATAGGTAGGGATAATTACAATGCTATCCGATATTTGCATATAAATACTATAAATTTTAGAAACAAAAGTAGTTCTTTTCCTTTAGTTACGAACGGACTAAGGATAATTTAACGTGGAAGTATATGGTAAGTTTAGCTTTTTAGTACTAGTATTTAGATGTTTTTGTCCTTAAGGACTAAGTTCTTTTATGCAAGAATCTATTTGTCTGACAATAGTTGAGTTTGTGTTCAACAGCTGTCAAACGAATAAAGGATAGTATATTGAGAAGTAAACGAATGGGGAAATAGAATTAAATTCAAGCGGTACTGCCTTTAATTTCTAACGGTAATGTACAAGGTGCTCGCGTTATTTTTGTACTTTTGCGGGGAAATTTTTATAGGTATGACGATAACTGAGTTGCAACAACTATATACTGCCCATCCTAACATGGCAGTGATGAAGCGTTTGTTGAAGGATACTTCTGTTCAAACTATTTTTTGTGGAGGATTATATGCGTCTGCTGCTTCGCTTTTTTCTTCTATATTGGTGCAGGAGGGAGGTTGTCCTTTTGTCTTTATTCTGGGCGATCTGGAGGAAGCGGGGTATTTTTATCACGACTTGACGCAAGTGTTGGGGACAGAAACTGTACTTTTCTTTCCTTCTTCGTTCCGCCGTTCCATTAAGTACGGGCAAAAAGATGCGGCAAATGAGATTCTCCGCACGGAAGTATTGAGCCGTTTGCAGAAAGGGGAGAAGGGCTTGTGCATCGTCACCTATCCGGATGCATTGGCGGAGAAAGTCGTATCCCGTAAAGAATTGAGCGATAAGACTCTGAAACTGAATGTCGGCGAGAAGGTAGACACGACCTTTATCACGGATGTGTTGCATAGTTATGGTTTCGAATATGTGGATTATGTATATGAGCCGGGGCAGTATGCCGTTCGTGGTAGCATCATCGACGTCTTTTCTTTTGCTTCGGAATATCCTTACCGCATTGACTTTTTTGGAGACGAAGTAGAGAGTATCCGTACCTTTGAGGTTGAATCCCAGCTATCTCGGGAGAAGAAAGAAGGAGTGTCTATCGTGCCCGATTTGGCTGTGACGGGAGATGTTACTACCTCGTTTTTGGATTTCATACCGAAAGAGACTACCTTGGCAATGCGTGACTTCCTTTGGTTGCGTGAACGGATTCAGGTCGTGCACGATGAGGCGTTGACGCCGCAGGCGATAGCCGTACAGGAAGTCGAAGAAAATGGCGGTATTACGTTGGAAGGCAAACTGATAGACGGCAGTGAATTTACCGTGCGTGCACTTGATTTCCGCCGGCTGGAGTTTGGTAACAAGCCGACCGGTACTCCGAATGCCAGCGTCACTTTTGATACTTCCGCACAGCCTATCTTTCATAAAAACTTCGACTTGGTAGCCGGCTCTTTCAAGGAGTATTTGGAAAAAGGATATACCCTTTATATTTGTAGTGACAGCATGAAGCAGACGGATCGTATCCGGGCAATCTTCGAAGACCGGGGGGATAAGATCAAATTTACTCCTGTAGAACGTACTGTGCATGAAGGTTTTGTTGATAACACATTGCGTCTCTGTATCTTTACAGATCACCAGTTGTTCGACCGTTTCCATAAATATAATCTGAAAAGCGATAAGGCTCGTTCAGGTAAAGTGGCCCTGTCCTTGAAAGAACTGAATCAGTTTACTCCGGGTGATTATGTGGTGCATACGGACCACGGTATCGGACGTTTTTCCGGATTGGTGCGTATTCCGAATGGAGATACTACGCAAGAAGTTCTGAAACTGGTTTTTCAAAATGAGGATGTGGTGTTTGTCTCGATTCATTCTTTGCATAAGGTCTCTAAATATAAAGGTAAGGAGGGCGAAGCTCCCCGCCTTAATAAGTTGGGAACGGGGGCATGGGAGAAACTGAAAGAGCGTACAAAAACCAAAATCAAGGATATTGCCCGCGATTTGATTAAGTTGTATTCGCAACGTCGTCAGGAGAAAGGCTTTTCTTATAGTCCCGACAGTTTCTTGCAGCGTGAGTTGGAAGCGTCTTTTATTTATGAAGATACACCCGATCAGAGCAAAGCTACTGTCGATGTGAAGACCGATATGGAGAGTGACCGCCCAATGGACCGTCTCGTCTGTGGGGATGTAGGCTTTGGAAAAACGGAAGTGGCTATCCGGGCAGCTTTTAAGGCGGTGGCGGACAATAAGCAGGTTGCAGTTCTGGTGCCGACCACGGTGCTTGCTTATCAGCATTTCCAGACCTTCCGCGAACGTTTGAAGGGATTGCCTTGCCGGGTGGAATATCTGAGCCGTGCACGTACGGCCGCACAGGCAAAAGCGGTGCTGAAAGAATTGAAGGAAGGTGATGTCGGTATACTTATCGGTACTCATCGTATTTTGGGAAAAGATGTCCGGTTCAAGGATTTAGGATTACTGATTGTTGATGAGGAACAGAAATTCGGTGTTTCCGTCAAGGAGAAGTTACGTCAGTTGAAGGTGAATGTCGATACATTGACTATGACTGCCACGCCCATTCCCCGGACGCTGCAATTCTCATTAATGGGTGCGCGAGACCTGAGTGTGATCTCTACACCGCCGCCTAACCGTTATCCGATTCAGACCGAAGTGCATACCTTTAATGAAGAAGTGATAACGGACGCTATCAACTTTGAAATGAGTCGTAACGGACAGGTGTTTTTTGTCAACAACCGGATAGCAAACCTGCCCGAATTAAAAGCGATGATTGAACGCCATATCCCTGACTGTCGTGTGGCAATTGGACACGGGCAGATGGAACCTGCCGAACTGGAGAAAATCATTTTTGATTTTGTCAACTATGACTATGACGTACTCCTTGCAACTACTATTATTGAAAGTGGCATTGATATTCCGAATGCCAATACGATCATCATCAATCAGGCGCAGAATTTTGGTTTGAGTGACCTTCATCAGATGCGTGGCCGTGTAGGGCGCAGCAATAAGAAAGCGTTCTGTTATTTGTTGGCTCCTCCGTTGAGTAGCCTGACAGCAGAGGGACGCCGTCGGTTACAAGCAATTGAGAATTTTAGTGATTTGGGCAGTGGTATCCATATCGCCATGCAGGATTTGGATATTCGCGGTGCCGGTAACTTGCTTGGAGCCGAGCAAAGCGGATTTATCGCCGACCTGGGATATGAAACGTATCAAAAGATTCTTTCCGAAGCTGTTCACGAATTGAAGAATGATGAATTTGCAGATTTGTATGCGGATGAAATCAAAGGTGAAGGGCAGATTAGCGGTGAAGGTTTTGTGGATGAATGTCAGGTGGAAAGTGACCTTGAACTGTTATTGCCTGCTAATTACGTGACGGGCAGTAGCGAACGTATGTTGCTTTATCGTGAATTGGACGGTTTGATGCTGGATAAAGACGTAGAGGCATTCCGTTCCCGTCTGGAGGACCGTTTCGGACCTGTTCCGCCGGAAACGGAAGAATTGCTTCGTATTGTTCCTCTCCGCCGTCTGGCAGCACGCTTGGGAGCGGAGAAGATCTTCCTGAAAGGTGGTCGGATGACGTTGTTCTTTGTCTCCAACCCGGATAGTCCGTTCTATCAAAGTCAGGCTTTCGGTAAAGTGATAGATTATATGATGAAATATACCCGCCGTTGTGACCTGCGTGAACAGAACGGCAAGCGAAGTATGCTGATAAAAGATGTGACTAATGTGGAAACTGCGGTGAGTGTGTTGCAAGAAGTTGTGGCGTTGCCGGTGAAAGAATGATATATTGTTAATGAGGAACTCTTTTAATCGTTTTTGTTTATATGGAAAGAAGAATTATTTCTTCTTTCCATATAATTTATCTATCAGGTCCTGACGTCCGATACGTCTCAACTCATTGATAATGTTTTTCCGTTCTTCGGGCTTATACCAGAAGAAGAATTGTCGTTGGGCAAGTTTTTCCCGCTGTGTTTTAGCACTGAAGATAGGTTCCAGTGTGTACGGGTGAAATCCGGTATACCAAGTCTCAGTCGCTACTGTCATAGGAGTAGGGGTGAAGTCCTGTACCTGTTCCAAGTGGAAGTCCAGGCGTTTGGTGATAACGGCAAGCTCCGCCATATCTTCTTCTTTGCATCCGGGATGTGAAGATATAAAATAAGGAATGAGCTGCTGACGCAGGTTTTCTTCCCGGTTGATGCGGTCGAATATCTTCTTGAATGTTTCAAACTGTTCAAAAGAAGGCTTGCGCATGATGGACAATACACGGTCGCTTGTATGTTCCGGAGCTACCTTTAACCGCCCACTGACGTGACTGGCTATCAATTCACGGGTATATTCGGCCGTACTGCGATTGGTTGCCGTATCTTTGCTTTGATGTAGTAACAGGTCATAGCGTACTCCACTGCCGATAAAGGATTTCTTAATACCGGGCAGAGCGTCTACCGCATGATAAATATCCAATAGGGGACGGTGGTCTGAATTTAAGTTCGGACAAACTTTAGGATGTATGCATGAGGGGCGTTTGCACTTCTTGCAAATCGCCTCGTCTTTTCCTTTCATCTGATACATATTGGCAGAAGGACCGCCGAGATCGCTTAAATATCCTTTGAAATCAGGTAGTTGCATCACCTCTTTTACTTCTTTCAATATAGATGCCTTACTACGGCTGACAATGAATTTCCCTTGGTGTGCCGAGATGGTGCAGAATGCGCAGCCACCGAAACAGCCCCGGTGAATATTGACGGAGAATTTAATCATATCATACGCAGGAATTCTCTTCCCTTTGTATTTGGGATGAGGCAGCCGGGTATAAGGCAAATCGAACGAATGGTCGAGTTCTTCCTGACTCATCGGAGGGTATGGAGGATTGACTACTACCACTTTGTTTCCTACCGCCTGTGTGATGCGTGAAGCTGCATATTTGTTGGATTCTTCTTCAATATGCCGGAAGTTGCTTGCCTGCTTCTTCTTGTCTGCCAGGCATTCTTCGTGAGAATAAAGTTGAATGTCTTCTTCGGCTGCCGTCCATTCTGCTGCACGGCAAAGATAGGCTGTTTGAGGAATTGTTCCGACGATCGTTTTAAATTCGTTGGTTGTCAACGTGGCTTGTTCTGTGGGGAGCAAGTTTTTCATTTTGCGGATTAATTCTACAATAGGTTTTTCGCCCATACCATAGATCAGCAAGTCTGCGCCACTGTCACATAAAATGCTTTTTTGTACTTTGTCCTGCCAATAATCGTAATGGCTCAAGCGTCTCATACTTGCTTCGATACCTCCTAATATTACGGGGGCATCGGGATATAGCTTTTTCAGAATTTGGCTATAAACGATAGAAGGATATTCCGGGCGCATATCCGGGCGTCCGTCCGGTGTATAAGCGTCTTCGCTGCGCAAGCGTTTGTTGGCAGTATATTTATTGACCATTGAATCCATGCTTCCGGCGGAAATGCCGAAAAATAAACGGGGGCGTCCCAATTTCTTGAAGTCACGCAGGTCATCGCGCCAGTTTGGTTGGGGAACGATAGCAATTTTTAATCCTTCTGCTTCGAGGATACGTCCGATAACAGCCGCTCCGAAGGAAGGGTGGTCTACGTATGCATCACCGCTGAAAAGAATGACGTCCAATTCATTCCAGCCGCGAAGTTCTACTTCTTTTTTTGTTGTAGGTAACCAGTCAGTCAGTCGAAAATCTTTCATGCCGCAAAGATACGGATAAACTTATAAAGTTATAAGATGATAGGGCTATAAAGTTCAGCCACGCCTCTTATCACCTTATAACTTTATGCTTTATCGCTTTGTAGTTATTTCTTTGCGATTGTAAATTGCACAGTCAACTGTTCGCCGTCATAGATCTCACGAAAGCCGATGCTTTGCTCTGACAGATATTCTTTTAAATCCTGAAATGCGTCGGCATGGTTCATGATGATTTCTAGCGTTTCGCCGGGAACAGCGTTACACATGGCTTTGATTGCGGGAATTAACGGACTGTATGCCGTTGTTCCCCGGGTATCCACCGTAATCATTCTTCCTCCTCTTCTTCTGCTTCCGGACTGGAGAGCCAGGTCAGATAGAGCTTGATAAGCTGTTGCAGGCCGAACGCTTTCATATTATTGTGATAAATCACATCAATACAAAGATCCAGCAAATCTTTACTGTCTTCTTCCTGACTGGCGATAAGAGAGCGGACATTCAATTTCAGTTTGTCCAGCACCGGTTCGTCTACAATACCTGTACTGTCAATCAGGTGACGGAACAGAGAATATTTTTCAATTGTTCTTAGATTTTCAGTAGATACCTCTATGCTGCGTGTACCGCTGGGATTTGCTTGTATAGTATACATTGTTCTTTAGTTTTAAGAGTTATTGTTTCTTGCAAAGATAGAATTTAAAATGAAAAACAGGCTATAAAAAGGGATATTTTTTGTTTCCCTGCAATGAACTCTTATTTTTGAGTAAAGAATCCCAATATGCCTGCCATAACGGTTGCACGGTCTGCTTCCGACAGGATACTTTCAAAAGGGAAACCCAGTACGAAGGTACGATAGTTTCCTTTATAGGCAATACCTGCACTTTGATTGCCAGGCGCATAAGTAAATACCGGAAATGCGGAATCTACCGGGACAATGCAATCCGGAGCGGGGATCGCATAGTTGTTCTCATTGGGCAATCGGGGAATACTGATTGTGCGTCCGAGTCCGTTGATCCGATTAGAATTTTTGTCCGTCAGACTACCTTGATACCCATATTTCAGAACTCTTTGTGTAAATTCCCTGTTTCCTTGCGTGCCATTCATGTCACTGCCTACGTATGCACCACTCACAAGTATATTTCCGCCGGATTGGCAATAACTGGAGATAATGCGTTGCATTGCCGAAGAAAATGTTTTGTAATAAGCCTTAGCTGACGCATCCTCTTTCTCAAGTCCTAAGATATAATCTACAATCGGATAATCTTCCAACGTGACGATTCCGTTTTCTACCGCTTCGTCACTGCATGATACGAAACTGTATTTTCCGGTTGCCTGAATCGCTTTCCCATGAATGAATGGATAATCAAATGTATTTCCTGCTATTTTCATTCCTTCCAATTCACTACTGCTGTGCCCCAAACTTTCTTTCCCTTCTTTCCCCGCTTGTGTGCGGTCGAATCCGCTTTGTACTCCGCAGAATGAGAAATTCGACAGATACGGAACTCCAGGATCCTGCTCTAAGTCGAATCCTGCTTTATCCGGAGTATTGATGACGGCCGGACCGCTGATCCTATCAAATCCATTGATGATTAAAACTTTTTCACGTTCACGTTTTGCTTTGTAGGCTGAGAGTATTTCAGAAGGGAAACTCTCTCCACCTCTGTTTGCGGCCGTTACTTTGAATGAATAAACCAGTCCCGGCTCTATCTTAACAGTGTATGAAGCCTTGCTGACTAAAGTTCCGTTGTCAAAACCTCCGTAACCAATGCGTGTATATACAATGTATTCCCGTGGACGTGCTGAAGGCTCCTGCGGGTCATCTTCTCCTTTCCACGAAAGTTCCAGCGTATTCTTTTTTTTGCCGAAACGAATAGCAAAGTTGCTAACAGGAAGCGGTTGTACCACATAATCTTTATCATGTTGGCTGGTAATAAACTGCAAAATTCCTTTGTAAATGGCGCGTCCTACCGTGAATTTGAAGTTGGGGTCATGGCCGAGCTGCATATCGGCAAAGTTCTGATGTGAAAGCAGCTCGATAATGGTGGAAGGCGTAGCCGGAAGCCGTGTCTCGCTATAATTCCGGTTCCACATACTGCGCCGTGTCCAAGGGAGATTATAGCTTGAACGAATATCTTTTTGAATTTGTGTGAGCAGAATATCCGCCAAATCACGTGAAGCATACCGGTCCGTTCCCATATTCAGTTTGCCGTTATTGAAATCAGTAGTGTAAATGCCGAGCGAACCGATGATTTCGTCCGTTTTGCTGCATCCGGCATCACTGTGAAGTGCCATTGTCATTTCCAATGGTACTCCTAGCCCTGGTTGCGTAGGATTATAAACAGAACCTCCCGATAGATAATTGATTGTATTGGAGCGTGTGTTGATATCGTCCGCATAATCATTCTCGCCTTTACGCCCGGCATATACATCGTAAGGCATTCCCGCCCACTGGGCAGAGTAGCGTGCCCCTTCCAGATAGCGCGGCAATCCGCTTATCTTTCCTCCGCGGGAAATATTGCCCATTCCTCCACCGAAACGCACCGCATCGGCACATACTACACCATGTTCGCTGCTTTCATTACTCAATACCACCATGCCATAATCGTTGTTACCTTTGTCAAATTCAAAGGTGCCGAGGTATACCCAAGTTCCTCCGCCTATCTTTTGGTTTACTTTAAATTCCGTAACCCCTCCATTATGAAAGACAAGATATTTGGCGTCACTTACGCTGTTGGGTAATGTCTGATAAGAAACATAAACAGCGTATGTTCCGGTTGCCGGCAGGGTAGGTACCCATTCGGCAAAAGCTTGGTCCTTGTTCTTCTTTTTCTTTCTTTCTGTGGAGATCATTCGGCAAGTACCGTCTGCGAAAGGATTTTCCCCATCTTGGTAGATTGTTTTCTTTTGGGCGAATCCTCTTACCGAGGCTCTGTCCCATTTAGCTTTTTTACTGCCTACCTCCAGATAGAGAGAAGCGTTAGGCGTATCATTATCCACAATGATTTCATTCTTTTGCGTATCCCGTTCGCGAGGCGTGTAGACAACGGCGCCTGCATTTTCCAACATCGGAATTACATAAGGAAGAACAAAAGATTGAGTGAACAGATCTTCTGTTGTGCAGAACAAGCGGGGGCGTTGCCAGCCCCATTCGTTTTTATCGTTTTTGAAATAATTACCGTGGCTTTGCCAGACAGCGATATGGCGGTCTTGTAACCCGCGTGATACTTCATTGGGGCGTGAGATGTTTTTCACCCAGGGAACTCCTTTATAATCAATGTCCAAAGACATCCGTTCCTTATCTTTTTTCTTGTTTCGATAAAGGTTGGGCACTAAATTTTCAATCGGCTTGCCGTCTGCATAAATAGTGAGCTGGTAGTAATGAACCGGACCGGGAAGTAAATCTTTTACTTGATTATAAATAGTCTCTACGGTTTCCGACCGAAAAGGTTGGTAGGCAAAGCTTTCAGAGGCATAAACAGCAATTGTTTTGCGGTCATAATCAATGTCGAAGCTATTCAGTTTTGGGGTGCTGATTTTGGCAGTTGCGGTATATTTATTGAAATAATCCGTTAGCCGCTCTTTTATATTACTTTCGATGTCTTGGGCAAAAAGAATATTAATCCCCATTGTCAGATATATGAAGAACACTATTATTTTTTTCATCATTCAATGCTTTTAGGTTTTCCCCGCAAAAATAAACAAAAAAGAGTGAGAAGTATCGAAACTTCCCACTCTTCTTTCATTGTTTTATATTCTCTTAATTAAGAATATTATTCTTATAAAGGAACGTATTCTACAAATGCTTCCATTGCTTCGTAAGAAGCCAGTCCTAACTTATCATACAAAGTAGCTGTGCCACGGTTACGGTCTTCACTACGTTGCCAGAACAAACGTTCGTCATTACCCAGGAACGGAGCGCTTTCCATCTGCGACTGATGTTTCAGGATAGAGTTACGTTTTGCACGAAGTTCTTCCGGACTGATCGGCACTGCCATTTCAATATTTTCGATTTCCCATTCAGCCCACGCACCACGGTACATCCAGATACGGCAGTCTTTCAGCCATTTGGCACCTTCTTCTTTTTCAAGATCAACAGCTGCGAATACGGCGTCCGTACATACACGGTGTGTTCCGTGCGGGTCGGCCAAGTCACCTGCAACGAAAATCTGATGAGGTTTCACTTCACGAAGCAAGTTACGTACGATTTCCACGTCTGCTTCACTGATCGGGTTTTTCTGAATCTTACCTGTTTCATAGAACGGCAAGTCGAGGAAGTGTACGCGATCTAATGGGATATTGTTGTAAGAAGAAGCTGTACGGGCTTCACCACGACGAATCAGACCTTTGATAGTCAGAATGTCACGACTGTCCATATCACCATCTTTCTTCTCTTTCAAGAAATTACGTATTTCTGCATATTTCTCATTGATAACCTGATCTGCGCTGTTATTGAAGAGTTGGTTGAATCCGTTGATGAAATGCATGAAACGAACTACTTCTTCGTCGCCAACGGCGATATTACCGGAAGTTTCGTAAGCTACGTGTACTTCATGTTTCTGCTCTACCAAACGACGAAGCGTACCACCCATCGAAATAACGTCATCATCCGGATGCGGAGAGAAGATGATTACACGTTTCGGATACGGTTTTGCACGTTCCGGACGGTAGGTGTCATCAGCATTAGGTTTGCCACCCGGCCATCCGGTAATGGTGTGCTGTAAATCATTGAAGATTTTGATGTTTACATTGTACGCAGAACCGTAAAGTGCCAGAAGTTCACTCAAACCGTTTTCGTTATAGTCTTTATTTGTCAACTTCAGAATCGGTTTGCCAGTCAACTGACACAACCAAACAATGGCGCTACGTATTAATTTATCATTCCATTCGCAAGAAGTTACCAGCCACGGACGTTGGATACGTGTTAAGTTCATAGCTGCTGAAAGATCAAGAGCTACATGCGCGTTGTTGTGAGTTTGCAGATAAGAAGCCGGAATAGTGTCAGTGATCGCACCTTCCACACATTCTTTAATCATAGCTGCTTTGTTTTCCCCCCATGCAAGCAGATAAACCTTCTTTGCGCCAAGGATAGTGGATACACCCATTGTAATAGAACTGATCGGCGTATTATCCAGCGTTCCGAAAATCTTGGATGCTTCGTTGCGTGAGGCATTATCCAACAAGATCAGACGAGTGGTAGAATTCAGTCGGGAACCCGGTTCGTTGAACGCGATGTTACCTACACGGCCAATGCCCAACAAGGCAATATCAATACCTCCGAAGCTTTCAATGCGTTGTTCGTACAGACGGCAATATTCGAAGATGGTATCTTTGGCAATGCTTCCGTCGGGAGTGAATATATTCTGTTTGTCAATATCGATGTGATCCAGCAACATACTCTTCAAAGCATTGAAGTTGCTGTTGATTGCATCGGGAGCCAACGGATAATATTCATACATGTTAAATACGATCACATTGCGGAAGCTAAGACCTTCTTCCTTATGCATGCGGATGAGTTCGGTATATACGTGGCTGGGCGAATCACCTCCGGGGAGTGCCAATACGCAGAAGCGTCCTGCTTTTTGTTTTTCGCGGATGGTTTGTGCTATTTCGCGAGCAATATAGTTAGCACCTTCTTCTACGGATTCGTAGATGTCCGTAGGGATTTTTTCGAGTCTTGTCAAGACTGATTTTTCAAATGCATTCTCCGGTCTGTAGTATCTGGGGGAGACCCGGTGGAGACTGATTTGAGAACTAAGATTTGTTTTCATAAAGTTGTTAATTAAGTTATGTAAGATTAGCGTCCTTACGACTGTATTTTCACGACAAAGATACAAAAGAAGTCTATATAATTAACTACCGAATTCTAGGTATTGTTGCTACATGAATCTGTTTTTAACATTTGTTATTTGGCAAATGTTACAGATGAAATTCATCTGCATCTTTCCATACCGGGAACTTCTCTCTGAATTGGTGGAGAGCAGTGAGATTTACACTGACCGTCGTTATGCCCTCCTTTTCATCTGGAATTGAGCCGATTTCTTCTCCGAAAGCGGAATAGACTTTACTTCCTCCATTATATGAAAGTTGGTATCCGTCTGTACCTACTCTGTTGACACCGCATACATAGCATTGATTTTCTAAAGCGCGTGCCCGGAGTAGAGTATCCCAAACCAGACGGCGGGGGATAGGCCAGTTGGCTACATATATTAAAAGGTCGTACTCGTTGCCTACGTTTCGGCTCCATACAGGGAAACGAAGGTCATAGCAAACCAGCAGGCAGATATTCCATCCATGATAGGGGATGATGAGTCGTTTATCACCGGCCGAAAAATGTTCGGCTTCCCGTCCCATACGAAACAGATGTCGTTTGTCATAATAGAACTCTTCTCCTTCCGGTGTCAGAAAGAACGCACGGTTATAAAACAGTTCGTTCTCTGTTGCTATATAGCTTCCGCAAATGGCTAGCTGGAATTTGGCGGCCCATTGTTTGAGTGTTGTAATGGTTTCCCCGGAATTTGGCTCTGCCAGTATTTTACTCTGCATACTGAATCCGGTAGAAAACATCTCCGGTAAAACAACAATCTCCGTTATTCCACGAAGACTTTGCAGCTTTTCGTGGAGCAAACGGAGATTTTCTTGTTTATTTTCCCAAACAATATCGGTTTGTATGATAGAAATACGGATAGACTCCATGATAACTAAGTATTATACTTAATACCTAATACTTAAATCATATTTCTCCAAGAGCGAAATTCTCCGGATGTTTTCCTTTGAAATCCTTGAAGTAAAGTTTGATTTCTCTCATGTCCTTATTAATATCTCCTGACGGCATGATAGCTTTCGTTGCCGAAATCGTTTTTTTGCTGTAATCAATACCAATCAGAACGATAGGAACCTGTGCTTTCAAGGCTATAAAATAAAAGCCTTTTTTCCAGTTTGGATTCGCTTTACGGGTTCCTTCGGGAGTGATAGCCAAATTAAACTTTTTATATTCGGCAAATTTATGAACCATCTGATCTACTAGCGAAGTTTTTCGACTGCGGTCGACGGGAATTCCGCCAACTGCTTTGAAAAAAAATCCAAGCGGAAAGAAAAACCATTCCTTTTTCATCATGAAACTTGTCTTACGGCCTATAGCACCATAAAATAGTTTTCCAATAAATAAATCAAGGTTTGTTGTGTGTGGAGCGGCACATATCACGCATTTATCATAATTAGGCACCGTAACGTTTGTCTTCCACCCTAACAGGCGGTAATAGATAAAGCTATAAATTGCTTTTTTCATTCTGTTTTTAGTTCAATTTCCCTATAGCTTCAATAATCTCGTTTACCTTTGCATTAAAATCAGCACGGAATTTCTTATAAAAACCTTTCACGTTGCCCGGTTCTGTGTGGCTGATGCGAGTGACAAACTCATCCTGCATCTTCAGTACCTCTGCCATCAGTTTATCTGCTTTCACCTTGTCTGTGCCAGGGATGAACATGCTGTTGATTAAACACTCGGTGAATAATTCTCCTGCGATATAGTTTACGTTCTTTTTGAGTTCTCTTCTACTTGCCATAATCTTTACATTTAATGGTGAATAATAAAAAATACTTGTGGTAAAGATAGGCACTTTCTTTGATTTGTGCGAATAAATAATCGAAAAAACATTATTCGAGCCTTTATCTTTTTATTTTTATAGTGGTCGAAATCATAAAGTAGCTTATTTTTGTTCTTTCTCATACATTATATTATTTATAAAATTATTTGTGATGCAAAAAATGAATAAAAATGGATTTAGCCGATGTGCAGAGATGTATATCGAGCGTTTACGGAAAGAAGGACGGTATTCTACGGCGCATGTCTATAAGAATGCCCTTTTATCTTTCACTACGTTTTGCGGTACGTTCAATGTATCGTTCAGGCAAGTGACCCGGGGACGTTTGCGTTGTTATGGGCAGTACCTATATGAATGTGGCTTGAAACCTAATACGGTTTCTACATATATGCGTATGCTTCGCAGCATTTATAATAGAGGAGTAGAATCGGGGAGTGCCCCTTATGTGCACCGATTATTTCACGATGTCTATACAGGGGTGGATATCCGGCAAAAGAAAGCCTTGCCGGTTGCCGAGCTTCACAGGCTTTTGTATGATGATCCCAAATCGGAGCGCTTGCGTCATACACAAACTATTGCTGCTTTGATGTTTCAGTTTTGTGGAATGTCATTTGCCGATTTGGCTCATTTGGAAAAGTCTTCCTTAGACAGTAATGTGCTACGATATAATCGTATCAAGACTAAGACTCCTATGAGTGTGGAAGTACTTGATACTGCGAAGGAAATGATTAATCAGCTTCGAAGTAGCCAAATGACTCCTTCTGACTGTCCCGATTATCTGTTTGATATCCTGTCTGGCGACAAAAAACGGAAAGATGAAGGAGCTTATCGGGAATATCAGTCTGCACTTCGAAAGTTTAATAATCGTTTGAAGGATTTGGCAAGAGTGCTTCATCTAAATTCGCCTGTATCTTCATACACTCTTCGTCACTCTTGGGCAACAACAGCTAAATATCGCGGAGTTCCTATTGAAATGATAAGTGAATCATTAGGCCACAAATCTATAAAAACAACACAAATCTATCTGAAAGGCTTCAATCTGCAAGAACGTACAGAAGTAAATAGAATGAATTTATCTTACGTTAGAAATTGCTATGTAACTAGGGGTAAATAGGTAAAATGCTGATAATAAGCAGTGAAGTATGTGTGTTACTTCTTAGGTAACAGAATTAAATTTGACGCAAAGATAGACAAAAAAAGAAATAGCAAACAAATAATCCTCCATTTTTTTTCGTTTTATCTGAAACATAGGGCAAAAAAATATCCGAACATGAAATAATATTGTCTTCATGCTCTGTTGCTAATTTGTTTATATTCAAAAGGATTTCCTCTTTCACTAAAGACAGAAAGCCCTTTGGTACCACATTTGTCGATGTTTTTCTCTATTTTCATTCCGCTTAGTTTCGATTGTGTGTGTTCTGTTACCTAAGAAGTAACAGAAATATGAATAGTAAAAATAGCAGATTAATCAATTCTTTGAGAAAATTGCTATTGGGGAACAATATACAAATTGAGATGGAACAAACTAAAGCTGTTTTTAGGAATAAGCCATTTATTTTATTGAAAGGCATTATTCTACTTCTGATTTTCATATTGACGACCAGTTTGGTTCGTGCACAATACTCCTTGGGATCGACAGGACAATTAATGATACCTACTGCCGAGATGCAGGAAACCGGTACGTTTATAGGAGGAGCAAACTACCTACCCGAGCAAGTTACCCCTTCTGTTTTCAGTTTTCCTACAATGAATTATTTCGTGGATATGACACTGTTTTCTTTCATTGAATTTACTTATCGAATGACATTACTCAAAATGACAACGGCTACGGGAAGAACAGGTTATCACAATCAAGACCGTTCCAATACGATTCGTATTCGTCCGTTAAAAGAAAGCCGTTATTTTCCGGCTGTTGTGATTGGGGGGGATGATCTTCTGACTGAAGGAAAAACTCCATATTGGGGTGCCTACTATGGTGTGCTTACTAAAACAATCGGATTCCGTTCGGGACATCAACTGGCAATTACGGCGGGTTGGTATTTTCATCAAGGTGATAAGCCTGTATATAATAAAGGACCTTTCGGCGGAGTTCGTTATACTCCCTCTTTTTGTCGGGAATTGAAATTCATGGCGGAATATGATACGCATGGTTGGAACATTGGTGCTGCTATGCGCTTTTGGAAGCATCTATCTGTCAACGTGTTTACCCGCGAATTTACATGTGTGTCTGCCGGTTTACGGTATGAATGTACATTAATACATTAAATGAAGATGAAAAGAATAGTTGGTATAGTATATGTTTTTCTCTGTTGGGGAATTTCGTTACATGCACAGTCCGTTCGTGTGATCGAAACTTTGAAAAAACTGGAAATGGAGAATATCTCGGTTGTAGAGAAAAGTGACACGATAACAGCGGCTTTTGAGACTTCTGTGTATAGAGGAGCTTATAATGGGATCGGTATTGCCATACGTCATTTGGTTGCTATGCCAGAAATGCCGACTCTACAATTGGTTATATTAGATAATGCGTTACCCCAGCTGTGTATAACTCTCCCGGCAAAACTGGTTCAACAGTATCAGTCCGGTGAATACACGTTGGATGAGGTATATCGTAATATGGAGATGACGACTTCTACAGGAACCGCCATGCGTCGTTTGAAAGGAATAAAACGGGAAGACAGTACTTTCGGTAAGGTGGATTTGGTGTTATATCCTGGTGTGATGTTAGTCAATAATGTAACTTATAAACTATATAAGGCGGCTCTTGATCTGCAACCCGCTCTGGAAATGCAATTATGGAAGGGGGCTTCGCTACGGATGCAAGTCAGTCTGCCTATCGTAAATAATGAAGATGGAAAGTGGGACTGTGTTCGCTTGGGATTCATGACTTTACGTCAGGATTTTCGTTTGGCTAATCATTGGAAAGGATACCTGACAGGCGGTAATTTCTCAGATGATCGTATGGGAGTTGCTGCGGGAGTCGGTTATTTTTCTGCAAATGGTCGGTGGACGGTAGAAGGTGAAGGAGGAATTACCGGTTCTTCTCATTTCTACGGTAGCAAGTGGGAGATGAGTAAGTGGAAAAGAATCAATGGACGGCTTAGTGTGGGATATTATGTGCCGGAAGTGAACACGCTGGTGAAGGTGGAAGGATCCCGTTTTATTTATGGAGATTATGGAATACGCGGAACGCTTTCACGTTATTTCGGCGAATATATTGTGGGTATATATGGTATGTATACGGACGGGGCAAAGAATGCAGGGTTTAACTTCTCTATTCCGTTGCCGGGGAAGAAACGCAAACGGCATGCATTGCGGATTATGCTTCCCGAATATTTTGCTTTTCAGTATGATATGCGTAGTGGGAATGAATACGCCCACCGTTCTTTGGGGGAAAGTTATAATACCGAGCCTAGGTCTGTCGAGAATTCACGTTTCTGGCAACCGGATCATATTCGCTATTATTTAATTAGGACGAGTGAGAATTGAACATGATTGATATGAATAAGTATTTTAACAAATTTGAAACATTATGAAAAGTGTAAAATGGATGTATGTGAGTGCCATGGCGATAGCCTTTGGTATGTTGTCTTTTGCTACAGTTGCATGTCATGACGATGATGACGATCCTAAACCGGCAGAAGGAGAAGTAATTGAAACTCCGAAACCGGTGGTAGAGTATTACATTAAAGGTGCTGTAACTGTAAAAGGTGAAGGAAAAAGTGGGGTAAAAGTGAAAGTTGGCGATAAAGATTGTATAACGGATTCGAAAGGTGAGTTTTCTGTAACGGAAAGTAATACGGGAACTTATGAGGTTTCTGTTGCTCCTAATGGTTATCTTTCTCAGAAAACTTCTGTGAAAATTGCTGATAATGCTGAGAATCGTAGTGTAGTAAAAGTTGCTTTTGCCTTGACGGAAGTAAGTCCGGTAAAAGAAGTGGTATTGGATGAAATGACAGATCCAATTACTGTAGAGGATGAAAGTACATCAAATGAGGCGATTCCTACAACCACAGAAGACTTTGGACAGGTTGAGCCGGACAAAGTTGTTGAAGATATGCCTCTTGCGAAAGTGGAAATTGTGATCCCGGCAGGTGTAATTAAAGAAGATGCGCAGGAGGATCCGACCCTTGTGAAAAACGGTAAAGTTGATATCAGTGTAACTACATTTGTTCCTGCTCCTAAAGAGGTTGTTACTGAAGTTAAGCCTACTGAGGTCGTAGAAGCTGTAAAAAGTATACCTTTGGCTGCTGCTCAATTTCAGCCGACAGGTTTGCAGTTTAGCGAACCTGTAAATATTTCTATTCCTAATCCTATTCCGGGGGTAACTTTCCCTAAAGCAACTATGCAACTTTCCTATCTGAATCCGGATAACGGGGAATGGGAAGTACAGGCTGCTGAAGTTACAGTGGGTGAGGCTAATTATAAAGCTCCTGTTACACACTTCTCTGCTTATGCTATAGAGAATCAAGTAAATAGTAAAGTAGAAAAAGAAGTAATTCAGAAAGACGAAATCCTTGGACAGGAAAGTCGTGACAATAGCGAGAATGCAAAGGTCTTGACAGGTATCGTGTTGAAGTATAAAGAAAAAACAGGTTGGGATTACGAGAAAGGTAGAGGTGTAGTTGAGGCTATAAAAGAAGCATTAGGAAGTAGCGTTCCCGAAAATACACTAAACGCAATGGCTGCTTATCTTAAAACTCGTATGTACTCATTAATGGGAACAACATCTGGAGTAACCGAAACTGAACGTACATACAATACAGTGAATGTAAATGGTTATACTGAGATGAACTATACTTGTTATGCCAAGACTCGTAAAACTACATTATCTACAACAGTAGTGTATGGCGGAAGCGAAAAAACAATATCTGTCTCTGCGATACGTTATACAGGTGCTGATCAGCAATATAAGACGGTAACTTATAATCCTACTCACAGCGGTGGTAAGGGAGGTAGTATCTAAGATATTTATTTGAGATATATAGTAGGGGCTTAGATTTATTCGTAGCGTGTGAATCCCTACTTTACTATGCTGGTTAGGAAAAGTACAGAGGTACATCTTATCTAATCTAGCTTACGCATCAGATTTTATTTTGATGCACATTTCCCCTTAATATCAACTGTCTGTGAAGATCGTTGATATGATTTTGATGTTATCTGTCTGATTGAAGTCAGTAGAATAAGTTTTTAATAATTAATTTTTTAAGATAAAACCCTTTTGTGTATGCTCCTTTTTTAATAAACCCTTTGGGGCATATTCATATAGAGTATAGAGAGAGGAGGTCACTGTGAAGCGGCTTCCTCTTTTGCATTTGAATGAATCCAGTATCTTCTATTGACTGCTAATATAAGTTAATCTTTACAATTGTGCTTCTTGTAATATAAATAAACCCTATCTTTATCAGCCAATACAACATAGGCTTAACAAAATGTCATGAGCATAACTATTAAAAACCTCAATAAGATTTATCCAAATGGAAACCATGCATTGAAAGATGTCAATCTGGAGATTCCTACGGGGATGTTTGGCTTATTGGGTCCCAACGGTGCCGGCAAATCTACTTTAATGCGTATTCTGGTAGCTCTAATGGAGCCAACTTCCGGACAGGTTGAAATCTGTGGATACGATTTGATGAAACAACGGAAAGAAATTCGTGGTATTTTAGGATATCTCCCTCAGGACTTTCGTTTCTTTGCCAAATATAAAACGTATGAGTTTTTGGACTATGCAGCCCGTCTGTCGGGAATGACTCAAAACAGGCAAAGAAAGCAGGCTGTGGATGAAATGCTCGAAAATGTAGGATTGTTTGATGTACGTGAGCGGTATGCTAACAAATTATCAGGAGGCATGAAGCGTCGGTTGGGAATTGCGCAGGCATTGATACATCATCCTAAAGTAATTATTGTAGATGAACCTACTACCGGGCTTGACCCCGAAGAACGTATTCGTTTCCGTAACCTTCTTTCCGAAGTTAGTGAAAATGACGTCACTATTATTTTATCTACCCATATTGTAGGAGATATCTCCAGTACTTGTAACAATATGGCGTTGATGAACCGGGGGGAAGTTTCTTTCTATGGGTCTCCGCAAGATATGTTGAAGAAAGCCGAAGGCAAGGTGTGGAGGATCAGAGCCGGTGGCGATCAATTGCATGAGATTGATAAAAAATATCCGGTCATATCTACTATTCCCTCAGGGACAGCTTGGGAGGTACAGGTGGTTGCCGATAAAGTAGAAGGATACGAAGCGGAGCCATTTCCTCCTAATCTTGAACACGCCTATGTATATTATATGGAGAATCAATTAAACCTTTGGACAAACGACTAAACACGATATGCTGATATGACCTTTTTATCTAATATACAATCGGTAGCAAAGTATGAAAGCAAGTTATTAATAAGAAGTTGGTTCTTCCGGGTGTTTACAGTGCTCGCCATAGGTATCACTACTCTTTTTAATTTTCTCCTATTTGTATCGGAGGATACTTACGGATTTTGGATTGCTATGTCCATTCCGTCGAATATACCTTATCTAATTCTGCTATTGCTGAATACAGGACAGGCTGTCATTGCTATTTTTCTTGCCTCTGATTTTCTGAAAAGGGACAAGAAACTGGATACGTCGGAAGTCTTTTATGTCCGTCCGTTAAGTAATGCCGAGTACGTGATTGGTAAGATCTGGGGGAATCTGCGTGTTTTTCTGCTGCTCAATCTTATTATTATGGGCATTACAATGGCATTCAATCTGACAGTGGGAGAAGTGGACTGGATAGCTTATTTATTATATTTTCTGCTGATTAGTGTACCTACGCTCGTTTTTATTATTGGCCTGTCTATCTTTCTGATGTTGGTGCTGAAGAATCAGGCACTCACTTTTGTTATTCTGTTGGGGTATATCGGATTGACTGTTTTTTATATTGAGGATAAGTTTTATTACCTTTTCGATTATATGGCGTATAGTCTCCCATTAGTAAAATCTACTATTGTTGGATTTTCCAATTGGGAAGTAATTTTGAATCACCGGGCTATCTATTTTCTCGCCGGCCTGGCATTTGTCTTTTTCACTATCTCTCTATTCCGGCGTCTGCCTCACTCGTCGCGTAGCAATTATCCATGGGTCTTTCTTTCTGTGTGTACACTCTTGCTGAGTTTAGCTTGCGGATATTGGCATGTGCATTCCATTTTGTATCAGGGCGATATACGGGCTGCATATACACGTGTTAACAACCAATATGTCGCTACTCCGAAGCTGTTTATTCATCAATATGATTTTTCGGTAGAACAACGTCTTGATGACTTTCTATCCGAAGTAACCATGAGGGGGGTAGCTTTGGACTCGTCTGCCGTATTTACGTTTTGCCTGAATCCGGGGCTGACCGTACGTTCCGTTGATTCGGATGGACAACCACTTAAATTCAAGCGTGACAAGCAAATCGTATTAGTGGATTTCGGTACGAATCTGGCAAAGGGAGACACTGCCTCAGTGACATTTAAGTATGATGGACAAATAGATAATTCGTTTTGTTATCTGGATATTCCTCCGGAAGTGTTACAGGCTTCTAAAAAGAAATTTCTGTTCAATATTGATAAACAATACTGTTTCCAGACAAAGGATTATTTATTGCTTACTCCCGAAACATATTGGTATCCTCGTGCCGGAACTGGTTATAGTGATGAAAATCCGGACTGGCAACAAACTTATTTCAGCAATTACCATTTGAAAGTGAAGCCTCTAGCAGGGTTGGTTCCGCTTTCCCAAGGCGAAGGTAAGAGCGATGAACATGGGGTTTATACGTTTAAGGGAGATTTTCCGTCTCAAACAATATCACTGGCCATAGGAGATTATCAGCAGAAAAGTATATCTGCAGACAGCATCCTATATAGTATCTGGCATCTGAAAGGACATGACTTCTTTTCGGCAGCTTTGGATTCTATCCACGATACGATCCCTTCATTAATACGTAATGTTAAAGACCAACTGGCTCGAAACTATAAATTGGATTATCCTTTCAAACGGTTTTCGTTGATAGAAGTACCAATACAATTTGTGGGTTATGAACGTGCTTGGTCGCAAGCACAGGAAACCGTGCAACCGGAAATGGTCTTATTTCCGGAAAAAGGGGCATTGTTTGATGATATGGATATGAAGAAACAGGTTCAAAACCATATACGTTGGTCGAGATATGGAGACAGGAATGAAATCAGTTTGCAGGAAGCACAGATGCGTACGTTCAATAATTTTATCTGGAGATTTGCGCAAACGGAAGGAAATTATAATTTTTCATCCGGTAGCAGGGGAAAAGGTAATCTTTCGTCAGAGGCAAATCCTTATTTTCTTTTTCCACAAATCTATAATTTCCGGTATAATATTTTTTCTTCGGAATGGCCTGTTGCCAACCGGGTGATTGAGTTGTATTTGCAAAAAAAATCAGAGAATGGAGGTTGGGAGCGTCAGATTAATGGTATTAGTAATAATGAAAAGGCTGTTCTGTTGCTGGAGAAGCGTACATTTAAAGAATTGCTGGTCGATATGGAACTGCGCAACTTGCAGAATAATATCGTCGGACAGGAAGCAAGCCGTCTTTTTGCCAGGGCAGAAATAAATATGGGCGTAGAAGCCTTTAGGGACTCATTATATTCATTGCTGAAACGTAATACTTTTTTGAATATAAAGTTTGAAAATATGCTCGACACATTGGGAGAGATAAGTCGGACAGATATTCGTTCATTGTTGGGAGAATGGGAAAAAACAACACCTCTTCCTTTTTACTCGTTAGGGGAACCAACATTGACTAAAATTACCAATAAGGGTGGAGAAGAATTTTTTGTATTGAAAATGCTGATAAGTAATAATTCGGATTATGATGGGATTATTCACATGGATATTCGTAAAGACGGTTGGTGGTATCAGCCTTTGGAAGACCCCAGAGCCAAAACAAAAATAGAGATGCCTGCTCATACCAGTAAGGAATTTGTTTCGGTTTGGGAAGATCAGATCCGTAATGTTGAGATTAATACTATGGTTTCGGGGAATCTTCCGAATATAATTAGTCAAGACATAAATAATGTCAAACAGGAACGAAACAAAATAGTCAAAGACAGTATTTATATATTGCCGGAATCTTCGTTCGATTTGCCGGGGGAAATTATTGTGGATAATGAAGATTCTACTCTTTTTATTCTTTCCGCTCCTCCCATTGTGGGGCTCTTGCCTAAGTGGTTGGACGAAGTGGAGGAAACACCTTTTAAATATTCGGGTATATCCTGGTGGCGTCCGCCTTTACAATGGACGGCTACTACCAATGACAGATATTATGGAAAATATATTCGTTCGGCTTTTGTGATTAAAAGTGGGGACGGCAGCCAGACTGCTACATGGAAAGTACCTGTACCGGAAGTCGGTCAGTATGACTTGTATTATCATGTATTCAAGGATGATGAACTTCGTTGGAACAATAATCTTCAGGGGGAATATCATTTTAAAGTAAAGTATGGCAGTGAGGTAGAAGATGCCTATGTTAACCTGAGAAAAGCAAATGAGGGGTGGGAACAACTGGGTAGTTACTACTTTGACTCAGATACGATCCGGGTGGTACTGACAGATGAATGTAAACTGCGGTCTGTAACAGCCGACGCAGTGAAAATAGTGAAACGATATTAATTAAAACAGCAAACTATATGCAAATTGACTTACTACTATTAAAAAGAATGCTACTGGCAATTGTTGTTTTCATGGGAATTACATTACCCTCGCAAGGGCAAATTCCCTTAACGATTGACAAGGCTATGGAAATTGCGCAGGAAAACAGTCCTTCTCTTCGCCGTTCCTATATGAATTTGGAAAGGTATAAACAGAACCTGATTGCTCAGAAGGCTTCGTTGAAATCGCGGTTCTCGTTAAACCTGAATCCGTTAGATTATAACAAAAACAGGCGTTTCGATAACCGGCTGTCGCAATGGTATACTAATGAAACGCTCAACAGTAGTGGGACTTTTCAAATTGAGCAACCCATCTTATGGACGGACGGTACGATTTCGTTAATCAACAAGTTCGGTTGGCAAGACAATAATTCCATTTTGGAAGGGAATAAAACCAGCGACCGGGCATTCAGCAATGACCTCTATTTGCAATTGACTCAACCTATCTTCACTTACAACAAGCGGAAAATGGAATTGAAACAGATTGAATATGATTATGAAAATGCTGATATTAGTTATGCTCTGCAGCGGTTGAATACGGAAAAAAGTATAACAGACCAATTTTATGCTGTTTATATGGCGCAAAGTAATTTGGAAATCAGCCGTGAGGAACTAATCAATGCCCAGCAAAGCTATGATATTATAAAAAATAAGGTAGAAGCGGATTTAGCAGCCAAAGACGAACTTTTTCAGGCTGAGTTGAATCTAGCGACAGCTCGTTCGTCGGTAGACGAGAGTAAGGTGAGTTTGGAAAATGCGAAAGATAAGTTGAAACAAACACTTGGAATGAGATTGGATGAGGATATTTTAGTATTTGCCGAAGTTGATATTAAACCTATTCAAGTAGATTTGGAACAAGCTATCACACATGGATTAGGCTCACGGTTGGAACTTCGTCAGCGTGAAATAGAAAGTAAAGAACTTGAGTTTGAAATGATTAAGACGAAAGCATTGAATGAGTTCAAAGGGGATATCTCTTTGTCATTCGGATTAATGGGAGATAACCGTCATTTGAATAAAATGTTTAATAATCCGACACAAAATCCGCGTGTTTCTATCAGTTTTACTGTTCCTATATTCGATTGGGGGGAAAAGAGAGCACGAATCAAAGCACAAAAGGTTGCACAACAAATTAATGAACTTGAATTTCATGAAGAAAAGGTAGATATTGAACTGAATATCCGTCAGGTATGGCGTAGTCTTGAGAATCTCCGTACTCAGATCAAAATTGCCGAGCAGAATGTGCAAAATGCTCAATTAACTTATGATCTGAACCAGACACGTTATCGGGAAGGCGATATTACCGGTATGGAAATGAGTCAGTTCCAGACACAACTTTCAAATAAGAAAATCACTTATACGCAAGCATTAATCAACTACAGAATAGAATTACTTAATCTTAAAATTCTTTCATTGTATGACTTCGACAAGAATATTCCTATTGTTCCGATGAAAGATATAATCGATAAAAAATAAGCAGACCATGAAACAGTATCACATTTTAATAGCATTTTCTTTATTAGCAACTATAGGCTTGACAAGCTGTGGTGACAGACCACAAAACGCACCCAATAACATTGCTACTCCGGTATCTGTTGTCGAACTGAAAAAAGGTTCGATCAGTAAACTGATAAATACAACAGGAACAGTACAGCCTACTTATGGGGTGTCTCTGAACTCTGAAATGAGCGGCTTTTATAAACTTCAAATTAATCCGAAGACAGGAAAAACTTTCAAAATGGGAGATAGGGTGAGTAAAGGTACGATAATTGTCCGGTTGGAAGACAAAGAATATGAAAACGGCATTGCTATCGACGCTAAAAAGCTCAGTCTCGAAATAGCCGAACAGGAGCAATCGAAACAAAAAGCGCTTTATGAAAAGGGAGGGGTGACGATGAGTGAGATGCGGAATACGGAAGTTAAGGTGACGAATGCCCGTTATGATTATGAAAACGCACAACTCAATTTGGAGAAAATGAAGGTAAAAGCTCCGTTTGATGGTGTGATTGTTGACCTGCCCCATTATACAACTGATATCAGGGTAGAGCAGGGTAAGCCGGTAGTAAGTCTAATGGCTTATGATAAAATGTATATGGATATCAATCTGCCGGAGAGCAGCATCCGCTATGTCAAGGAAGCACAACCGGTATATATTACTCATTACACCATACCGGGTGATACTTTGAGAGGGAAAATCAGCGAATTATCTCCCGCAATCAGTTCGGAAACGCGTACCTATAAAGGAAAGGTTTTAGTTGATAACAATCAACTAAAATTGCGTCCGGGTATGTTTGCTAAAGCAGATATTGTGGTAGACAGAGCAGACAGCTCCATTATTATCCCCAAGGACGTGATTCTGTCGAACCGTCGTCGCAAATATGTATATGTCGTTGAGAAGAATACCGCAAAGATACGTAATTTAGAAACAGGCTTAGAGGATGAATATAACATTGAAATCATATCCGGACTCAAAGTAAATGACAATCTGGTAGTGAAGGGGTTTGAAACATTGAAGGAAGATGCTAAAGTAAAAATTCAAAAGTAAATTATTCGTATGACGAATAAACGTGCCTTTTGAAAATAGGAAATACTTATGAAGAATATAGTCAAATTTGCAGTAGGCAATCCGGTTACAATTTGTATGATTGTATTTGCCCTCTTATTGTTGGGAAAGGTGTCATACGATCAGTTGAGTGTCGACTTATTGCCTGATCTGAATAATCCCCGCTTGTTTATCGAACTAAAGGTAGGAGAACGTCCTCCTGAAGAGATCGAAAAACAATTTGTGAAAAACATGGAATCCATGGCCATTCGGCAGAGTGACGTTACACAGGTGTCTTCGGTGATTAAAGCGGGAACGGCACGGATTACCGTAGAATATATTTGGACAAAGGATATGGATGAAGCTTTTCTCGATTTGCAGAAAGCTATGAATCCATTTGCCCAGAATAAGGAGATTACGGAACTAAAAATAACGCAACACGACGCGAATCTGTCGCCAGTTGTCCTGGTGGGGATGTCTCATCAGAATATTACGGATATGGCGGAATTGCGAAGGATTGCGGAAAGTTATATCCGTAACGAGCTGATTCGCCTGGAAGGTGTTGCCGAAGTGACTCTTTCGGGAGAGGAAGTGACTACCCTTACCGTTCAGACTGATCCTTATAAATTAAATGCTTTCCAATTAAAGATAGAGGATATCGCTTCGCGTATTGAGTCTAATAATCAGAGCATATCCGGAGGACGGGTAAGTGAATTGGGATTGCAGTATTTAGTGAAAAGTTCGAGTCTGTTTTCCACAGAAGCCGATTTTGAAAATTTGATCGTCGGATATAAACCGGTACAGCAGGAGACTTCAGGGAATAGTTCTTCTGAAACTGTGACAGATGTCAACAAGGCTCCCGTCTTTTTGGAAGAAGTAGCTACTGTGCAGTTTGTGAATGCACGTCCCGAAAACATTGTACGTATTAATGGAAAACGTAGTATCGGTTTGTCTATTTATAAGGAAATGCGTTTCAATACGGTGAAGGTGGTAGACGAAGTAACTAGTCGGTTGGCAGTGATAGAAAATGCTTTGCCCGGCTATCATTTTCAGGTAATCTCCAATCAGGGGACTTTTATAAAAAGTGCTATCGGTGAAGTGAAAAGCAGTGCTATATTGGGTATTGTCCTTGCTGTCATTGTATTGTTTGTATTCCTTCGTCGAATGGGAACAACGTTGATTGTCAGTCTTTCTATTCCAATCTCTATTGTAGCAACTTTCAGTTTGATGTTTTTCAATGGGCTTACGCTGAATATTATGACTTTGGGAGGGTTGGCTCTCGGAGCGGGTATGCTGGTAGATAATGCCATTGTAGTTATAGAAAGTATTTTCCGGAATCAGGAAAAAGGAGTGAGTGTTAAGGAGGCAGTGGTCACCGGAACTGCGGAGGTGGCAAATGCGGTTATTGCTTCTACTTTGACGACTATTGTGGTATTTCTTCCGATTGTTTATCTTCATGGAGCTTCGGGTGAACTGTTTAAAGATCAGGCTTGGACAGTTACTTTCTCACTTGTATCTTCCTTGTTTGTTGCTATCCTAGTGATTCCGATGTTATATACTCAACTTTCCGGTAAGAAAGTAAAAATGGAAGAAGTGAAATCAATCCGTATTACTAGATATAGCAAGATACTTCGCAAGTTGGTTCGACATCGTTGGTGGGTAATTGGTATGGCAGTGTTATTACTTGTAGTTACAGGTTTGCTGACTCCGTTCATTGGTACGGAGTTTATGCCGAGGGCGGAAAGTAAGGCTTTTACTGCTGTTGTGAAAATGCCTGAAGGTACGCAAATGGAACGTACTGCTGCGGCTGTGGGTAATCTCGAAGATTTATTATATACTATTGTCGGAGGCGATTCTCTGTGTACGATATATAGTCATGTCGGAGAGGGAAGCGGTTCGGAAAATGCCATATTTGAAGGAGAAAATACGGCGATGATGAAAATTATTCTTTTTCCGGAGTGTATTCTTTCTCCAGAAAATGTAATTGCCCGGTTCCTTGAAGAAGCGAAGAATCCCGATGGTCTGGAATTATCTATCCGTCAGGATGAAAATTCTTTGAGTTCTCTGTTGGGTAGTGAAGGAGCTCCTATTGTAGTGGAAGTGAAAGGAGAGGAGTTGGACGAAATAGCGAAGATTACCGGAGAAGTAAAGGAAAGAATGCAGGAAGTGGATGGGGTGTATGACGTTGTAACTTCTATTGAAGACGGTGCTCCGGAAGTAGTGATTTCAATAGACCGTACCATAGCCGGGATCAATAATCTGAGTGTTGCTACAGTGATTGAACAGTTGAAACAACAGTTGAGTGGTAAGGAAGCCGGTAAAATGGAGTATCGCGGTGAGATGCGTGATATCGTGATTAAAGTACCGGATATATCTTTAGGAGCTCTCGGATCACTTGTTATCAGAAGTGGTACACAAGAGTTTTTGTTGGACGAGATCGCTAGTATTACTCATGGGCAGGCACCTAAAGAGATTCTACGTCGCAATCAGAGCCGTATAGGTAAAATAATGGCTAATATGGACACTGGCAAATCACTTGATAAAGTGGCGGCAGAAGTGCGTTTGGCTGTTAAAGATATTGATTTGCCTGCTAATTATAGTATCACAGTGACCGGAGAAGAAGAAAAACGGCAGGAGTCTATGCATAGCTTATTGTTTGCTTTATTGCTTTCTGTTGTACTTGTTTATATGGTCATGGCTTCACAGTTTGAATCGTTGTTACATCCTTTTACGATTCTGCTGACTATTCCGCTGGCTGTGGTGGGTGCTATCTTGCTTTTCTTCATTACTGGAACCACGATTAATATGATGGGAGTTATCGGTATCGTGATGTTGGGAGGTATTGCCGTTAATAACTCTATTATTCTGGTAGACCGTATCAACCAACTTAGCCAGGCAGGAATGGAGTTGACTGACGCCATTGTAGAAGCAGGACAGCAACGTATCCGTCCTATCATAATGACTACGTTGACTACGATTCTGGCTATGCTTCCAATGACATTCGGATTTGGTGAAGGTGCTTCCCTTCGTTCGCCAATGGCTATTGCTGTGATTGGAGGACTGATAACTTCTACTTTGATGAGTTTGATGGTTATCCCATGTGTATATTATGTCCTTGAAAAGATAAAAAGGCGTATAAATCACCGAACTAAAAAAAGCTGAAGATGAACTTTTTACTAAATAGGAGAATTACGATCTGTATGCTGTTTATTGCACTTAGTCTTTTGGGCTATGTGTCCTACAAACAGCTTCCGGTAGAGTTGCTGCCTAATGCAGAGCTTCCGGTATTGTTTATCCAAGTGTCGTCGCAGCAGGATATGGACCCTTCGTATGTGGAGTCGGAAGTGATAATTCCGCTTGAAGGAGCTGTCAGTACGATAGGAGGAGTAGACAAACTGCAATCTTATATAGACAGGAGGCAATCGAACATACAAATTGATTTTAAGAAGAATGTCAATTTCAAGATGACTGCTCTTAAGTTGCAGGAAAAGGTGAATGAAGTGGCAGCATCTTTTCCCAGTGGTTTTACTGTGCAGGTACAGAAAGTTGATATTGCACAGATGAACAATAACTTTATGGTACTTCAGGTACGGGGTTCGGGAGGGACAGACCGTGTCAGGAACTTAGTGGAGGATAATATTCTTTCCGATTTGGAGAACATAGATGGTGTGGCATCTGTCAATATATATGGCGGACGGCAAAAAGCGATTGAGATACGTCTCCATTCGGAGGTGTGCAAAGCGTTGAACCTTACGGCGTCAAAGATAAGTAATCTGCTTTCACAGAATACGCAGGAGAAAACGTTTGTCGGTTTTGCCAATGAGCCGGATAGTAAGATTTTTGTTCACGTAAATGCGATGTATACGAAAGTATCTGACCTGGAAAATATTGTGGTGGCTCACGGACCTGTCTTGTTGAAAGATGTGGCAACCGTATTCTTTGATCTGAAAGATGAAACCACTTATAGTCGTGTAAATGGGAAAGAGGCTGTTTCTGTGGTATTGATAAATGATTCGCAGGCAAATCTTATAGAGCTTTCCCACCGTGTTTCTGATGCGATTGACAAACTGAATGAAAAAATAGTTCCGCTTGATCTGGAAATAGTCGTTCAGGAGAATAAGGCTGAAACGATGGAGAATAACATCAATCAAATCATTAACCTGGCATTGGTCGGTGGATTGTTGGCTGTTTTCATTCTCTGGCTTTTTTTGAAAAATATGCGGCTGGTGTTCTTTATCGCACTTTCAATTCCGATCTCAGTTTATACGGCCTTCAATTTCTTCTATGCTTCCGGCATTACTATCAATAGCCTTACATTAGTGGGAATGGCACTTGCCATTGGGATGCTACTGGATAATAGTGTCGTAGTGCTGGAGAATATTTATCGTTTATCCGGAAGCGGCTACACACCCGAGCGCTCAGTTACTCAGGGCACTAAAGAGGTGTGGCGCTCTATTGTAGCAGCTACGTTGACTACTGTCACTGTTTTCCTGCCGTTTGTCTTTTCAGATAATTTCCTGATTAAACTGATAGGGCATCATATCGGGGTGTCTATTATATCTACGCTGATTATTTCCTTGTTTGTGGCTTTGCTTTTCATTCCTATGGTCACTTATGTTATTCTGAAAAAGAAGAAAGGAAGAAGTGTCGTTTATGAGAAGGTGTCGATTATTCAACGTCCGATACAAGTGTATCTGGTTTTACTGAAGACGTGTATGCGTAATCCGGGAGTCACTATATTCGGAGCGGTGATTTTACTTTTTGCTACTCTGATATTATCACTGACCTTGAATGTGCAGCAGATGAAAGAAGTGGATTCGGATCGGTTTAATATAAGTGTTGTAATGCCTACCGGAAGTACCCTTGAGAATACGGACAAGATAGTCAAAGCGCTGGAAGAACGTCTGAAGGATTTCCCAGAAAAGAAAGATTTGATCTGCCGTGTCCGGGAGAAAGAAGCAACTATTACGCTCGTTTTGCAAAAAGATTATCAAAAGATAGGTAAACGGAAAATTACGGATATCAAATCGGATGTGCAATCCAAAGTCTCGAACATTAATGGGGCGGAAGTCTATGTCTCTGATGCTATGGGAGGCGGACAGGAAAATTCGGTATTGAGTAGTCTTGGAGGCTTTATGCGTTTACTGGGTATTGGTGATAATAATGAACGAGTGGTTGTCAGAGGTTCTGATTTCGAAATGATGCAAATGGTAGCTGAGGAAATCCGCTACCTACTGGATGAACAGGAATTTGTGCAACATACTCATGTATCGTATACTCCTCGTCAGCCAGAGATAAATCTGAACTTTGACCCGATTCTGCTGACTACTTATGATATCAATCGTGCTAATATAACTTCGGGATTAACGGCACTCAATAACGAGTTTTCTTCTGAAGTGACTTTTAAAGTGGGAGAAGATAATTATGACATTATCATTCGCGATGAAATTCTGAAAAAAAGTACAGAGACGGAAGAAGAAGCGGAGGAGAAGGTTCAAAAAGAAAAGACAGTTGATGATTTGCGTGCTGTTCGGATAGAAAATGTAAAGGGTGGAATGCACAATCTGGAAGATATAGCCTCTATTAATTATGGTCGCGGACGTTCGCGGATCATACGTGTCAATCAGGATAAACAACTTGAAGTTTATTATAATTTCTCAAGAGATGTGCAGTCCTCAAAGGAATTATTGGGAAGTTATCGTTCTGATATAGACCAATTGATTGCCGGTTATAATCTACCTTCAGGCGTTGCCTTGCAAGTATTCCATGAGGAGGATCAGTTTGGAGATTTCAAATTTCTTATTCTGGCAGCCTTCATTTTGATTTTTATGATACTTGCTTCTGTTTTTGAGTCTGTAGTAACTCCTTTTGTATTACTTTTTACTATTCCGCTTGCTGCTATCGGCTCTTTGCTGGCGTTATTGCTTTCGAGCAATAGCCTGATGAATGCAAATACGCTGACGGGGTTCTTGATTCTGCTGGGAGTAGTCGTAAATAACGGAATTATCCTTATAGACTATGCTAATATTTTACGTAAAAGAGGATATCGCCGGAATCGGGCATTAATGACTGCCGGAATGTCACGTATCCGTCCGATTTTGATAACTTCTATCACAACGATCGCCGCTATGTTGCCGTTGGCCATGGGAGATACGGAATATGCCGGAGCCATTGGGGCGCCTTTTGCTATTACAGTGATTGGTGGGCTTCTTTTCTCTGCCTTATTGACGTTGATTTTGATTCCTACTGTCTGCATGGGATTGGAAAATGTGCTTTGGTGGTATCGTTCTTTGTCTCGTAAAATGTGGATTTTCCATTTTGTTCTTTTTGTAGTTGGCGTTGTCAGTATCTGGCTATATGCTGAAGGAATACTTTGGCAGTCTATCTATTTAGTAGCACTGATTGCGGGTATACCAGGACTGACTTATTTTACACAGACTAGTCTTAGAAGAGCTAAATCGAAAGTCATAGATCCGAATGAAGAAATACACATATCTGTCCGGAATCTGGTTAAGATATATGATTGGCCGGGACGTATCAGTCGTCAATGGCATAGTGGTCTGCAAATACGGAAAAGGCTGGGAATGAGTCGTGAATATCATTCTCTAAAAGACTTCGTCAATGTGTTGTGGCAATTCGGTATGTTAGCGTTCGGTGTTTATTTTACTTATTTTTTTATTCAAAATAGACTTTGGATATTTCTGTTTTCGTTTGCTATTTATGCATCGGCTTTGTACTTGTGGAGAAAAATACGTTCTTATTTATATTATCGTTACGAAAATAGTAAGGGAGTAAAGGCAGTAAACCGTGTGATATTCTGGGGACTTCCTCCTGTTATCTTGTTCGAACTGTTCAAGCGACTGGATAATAACGGTTTGGTGGTAATGATTGGGCTGTTGTGGTTTGCGGGTATTGCTATCTACGTTACCTCACAGTATCTATATGAACATAATGTAAATATAGAACGTGTTACCGGACGATTTGCCGGACTTCGCCGCTCTTACTTCCGTATGGTAAAGAGTGTCCCTTTGATTGGAAAACAACGTAAACCTTTTAAAGCATTGCGTGGAGTTTCGTTTGAGATTCAGACAGGTATGTTCGGACTCCTGGGACCGAACGGAGCCGGAAAGTCAACTTTGATGCGCGTGATTTGTGGCATATTCGAGCAGAGTTATGGCAGTATCTGGATTAATGGTATGGATACCCGTATCTATAGGGAAGAATTGCAAAGCTTGATAGGATTCCTTCCGCAGGAATTTGGCACTTACGAAAATATGACATCTTGGGAGTTTCTTGATTATCAGGCTATACTGAAAGGAATAATAGATGAGGATTTGCGTAAGGAACGGTTAGAGTATGTTTTGAATGCGGTACATATGTATGAGCGGAAAGATGAAAATATCGGTTCTTTCTCGGGAGGTATGAAACAGCGGATCGGCATTGCATTGATTTTGCTCCATTTGCCACGTATTCTGGTAGTAGATGAGCCGACAGCAGGACTCGACCCTCGTGAGCGTATCCGTTTTCGTAATCTGTTGGTGGAATTGAGTAAAGATCGTGTGGTCATTTTTTCTACTCATATCATTGAAGATATATCCAGTTCCTGTAATCAGGTTGTGGTAATAAACAAGGGTGAACTGAAATATTTCGGTGATCCGGCGGACATGGTGGAAATGGCTAATGGAAAGGTATGGCAGTTTAATATAGATAAAACGGAGTTTGAAAAGGCATTGGATAAATCTTTGGTCATACATCATATCCAGCAAGGGGATACTATCCGTGTTCGTTATCTTTCTGTTGAGCAACCATACGAAGGAGCCGAAGAAGTTGAGGCCAATCTGGAAGATGCTTATCTCTGCCTATTGAAGAATATGAATTAAAAGAAAAGAATGATATGACATTTAATCAATTAATAAAGCTGCTGCCTAAGGTGGTAAAATATAATTTGAAGATTATTTTTGCCGGAAAGTTCTTTTGGTTTCTGTTAGCGGCATTTGGATTCTTTGCCTTTTTTATGTTTCAGAGTGCGTGGAACCGGGCAGAAATTAATGAAGGGCTTATCTATAATATACTCATGTTCCCATGTTTATTGCTGATATTCTACCCGGCTGTCTTCGGCATTCAAAATGACGAAGACAGCCGGATATTGGAAATACTTTTTGGTATTCCTGACTATCGGTATAAAGTATGGGGAGTACGGTTACTCATGATTTACGTGGTTATTTTTGCTATTCTAATCGTCTTTTCGTACATCGCTATCTTATTGCTGTATCCAATCAATCCTTTTGAGATGTCTTTGCAGTTGATGTTTCCGGTTCTTTTTTTTGGTAATTTGACTTTTATGTTTTCTACGATTACCCGGAGTGGAAACGGAACGGCTGTACTTATGATTATCATTGGCATTGTACTGATGTTTTTCAGTAATATGAATAGCATAGAACGTTCATTTTGGAATATTTTGCTGAATCCCTTCCGTGTGCCTGATAATTTTCATCCGATGATATGGGAAGGGATTCTTATCAAAAATCGTATATTTCTTTTCTCCTCCAGTCTGATCTGGATGATGATCGGTCTGCTGAATTTACAGAAGCGGGAAAAATTTGTATAGTATAAAGTTTAAATTATAAAAGATTGGAATCAGAAATAATATCCCAGATTCACAAAGCAGCTTCCTTTATCAGTCTGATTGGAATATCCCAATGATATTTCCAGAGGACCGAAAACGCTATCCATTCCATAACCTGCGCTGATGCCGAACAATTGTTTGCCTTTCAGTATTTCGAAGAAGTGACTGTCCGTCAAACCGTAGTTGCCTGTCAGGGTGAGGTAATGAATACTTCCCATACGTTGCCTGAACTTCAGAGAAGTAATGATAATAGAATTTTCCATTAATTCCATGTTTGTTACGCCAGCAAAAGGCAACTGTTGTGGAATATAAAAACCGTATACTTCACCACCGATAGCATTTTTCAGGGGATAAGGAATTCCTTTCCCTATCAGGACACGCCCATAGATCGACGGAATGATAGAAAAACGGCGGGTGGCAGGAATCACACTTGCCCACGAAGCACTCAGTGCGGAAAATGGGGCCTGTTCATTGTATTGCGCCATATTATCGGTATAGAGTGAGTAGGCGGCTTTGAAATCACTTCCTTTGGAGGGGAAATATCCTTTATCGTATGTGTTATAGTGCACTTGTGCAAAATAGCTAAGGAAGTGTTCTGATTCTACATCCAAGCCGATAAATTCCGGCTTCTTAAATAAGAAGTCTTTGTATTTATAATATTCGAAACGGAATCCGAGACCAAAACGGAAATTCTTATACCATACATCCGAGAAGCCAAATTCAGCTAAATGATATTTGTAAGTAGTGTTATAGGCGCGTTCTCCTTCTTCATATATGTTGATGTCATTATACTGAAACATATACGAAAAATTGAAGTTGCGCTGTTGCATAGGCTCTAATGTATAGTCAATGCGCGCCGCATACTGTTTCCCTAATCGCCCGGTAAGAGATAGTCGGGAAGGAATATGAGTTTTGAGGTCTGCCGTTCCATTGATTAATAAAGAGGCTATTTCTTCCGAATCGAAACGGATCCCCAGATTAATTCTTTTTTCATACTTTGTTTGCAGTAGGAAATTGAGGTGATAACCTTCGGGAGTGTCCGTCAACGTATAGCTGGCACTGGAATAAGATTGGCTTCCTCTTAATTGATATAATGCCTGTTCTATCTGTTGGGTGGTAATATTACTATTTTCTTTCAGGTTGCATTTTTTCATTAGCCATTTCTTGTCGTCAGCTTCTACACCGGAGAATGATATGTCTGTCACATAAATTGTACGTACATTGGAGAGGGAAGAATACGGACCATGTCGTTTGGGAACATAATTATCGGATATTCCTATCTTCTTTTTCAAAGCGAGTAAGGAATTCCATTGTGCTTTAGCTGCTTCTTCTCCTCTTCGCATTAAAGTGTCAATAGCGGCCGGAGTAAAACTAGCCGAAGAATAACCGTCTACGTTTACACGAATGTAAGTATCGGTAAGGTCTACATTCTTTTCATGATTGGATTGGCAGGTAATATCTACGATTTGCCCTAAGATATCAGGAGCACTGTTCAGCTTATCCGCTTTTTTCAAGGCGTTTTGTACATCCACTCCGATGATAACATCAGCTCCCATAGCTTTTACAACATCTGCCGGATAGTTATTTACAATTCCACCGTCCACCAATACCATACTGTCTTGTCGTACCGGTGTAAATACACCTGGGATAGCCATACTGGCCCGCATGGCAGTTGACAGGATCCCGTTGTGGAATATAATTTGTTCTCCATTGACAACATTTGCTGCTACACAAGCGAAAGGGATGGGGAGTTTATCAAAGTTGATAGAATCATGATAGCCCATAGTCAAGTCTGAAAATAGATTGGCAAGATTTTGCCCTTTGATAATTCCGCCCGAAGAAGCCGCATCTTTGGGACTTTTGGTGAAAGGTATGGAGACAATGAACTTTTCCGACCGTTCACGGTCGGTCAATGACATGGCACTTCGTTTGATACGGTCGCTTAACAGAAACGTCCAGTTTTGTTTTCGAACCATACTGTCCAATTGCTCGGGAGTATAACCAATAGCGTAGAGTCCTCCTACAATGGCTCCCATACTAGTTCCGGCTATGTAATCGATAGGAATACCCGCTTCTTCGATCACTTTTAATGCTTTGATATGCGCCATTCCTTTGGCACCGCCGCCACTCAAAACTACACCTACCTTTTTGCGTTGCTCCTGAGAATATAAGGAAAAAGGCAATAGTAGGCACATTGATAAAACTAATGTTGAGAAGATTTGTTTTTTCATTAGGACATGGTCTAGTGTTGATGATGTATATATAAATACAAATGTAGGGCATAATTTGTTTAGTTGTTGAAATCGGAATTAAAAAAAATGTTCCAAAAGTCGGAAATGTGGATTAATTCTACACTTTGCAGCTAAACTCCCCATTCTCACGAAAGAATGTGAATGACATAAATGGTTGATTATTAGATAACAAAAGATCAAAGTGATTTTGGCATGCAAATTGTATAAATGTGGATATAACAAACATAAGTTAAATTAAATAATAAGATTCGATATGAGATTATTCTTTTCGAAACATGAATTGAAACTGAGGAGAAAGAGAACCATTGCTGCTATAATCTGTGCGGTAGTTGTGTTGGGCGTGTATTGGATGTTGACCCGACCTCAGAAGGCTACGCCGGAAATGCCGACAGTCATTGTTGAACCGGTAGTAAAAGATGATGTAGAGATATACGGGGAATATGTGGGACGAATTCGTGCCCAACAGTTCGTCGAAGTACGTGCCCGGGTGGAAGGTTATCTGGAAAATATGCTTTTTGCAGAGGGTACGTATGTGAATAAGAATCAGGTTTTGTTTGTAATCAACCAGGATCAATATCGGGCAAAAGCCGACAAGGCCAGAGCACAGTTGAAAAAAGACGAAGCACAGGCTTTGAAGGCTGAACGAGATTTGAAGCGTATACGTCCATTGTTTGAACAAAATGCTGCAAGTCAGTTGGACTTGGACAATGCTGAAGCTGCTTATGAAAGTGCCGAAGCTACGGTCGCCATGAGTGAGGCGGACTTGGCGCAGGCTGAATTGGAACTGGGATATACCATTGTCCGGTCGCCATTGTCTGGTCATATCAGTGAAAGAAATGTGGATTTGGGTACCTTGGTGGGACCCGGAGGAAAATCTCTACTCGCTACTATTGTGAAAAGTGATACCGTACTGGTCGATTTCAGTATGACAGCACTTGATTATCTGAAAAGTAAAGAAAGAAATATTAATTTAGGCCAGCAAGACTCGACCCGTTCCTGGCAACCGAATATTACGATTACTTTAGCAGATAATACCGTTTATCCTCATAAAGGTTATGTTGATTTTGCTGAACCTCAGGTAGATCCTCAGACGGGTACTTTCTCCGTACGTGCGGAAATGCCTAATCCCAAACAAGTATTATTGCCGGGACAGTTTACGAAAGTAAAGCTGTTGCTGGATGTTCGCGAAGGAGCCCTTGTTGTTCCAATGAAAGCTGTTACTATCGAAAAGGGCGGAGCTTATATTTATACTCTGCGTAAAGATGACGCGGTAGAAAAACGTTTCGTGGAATTAGGACCGGAAGTCGGAAATAATGTAGTAGTGGAAAGAGGTTTGGCGGAAGGAGAGAAGGTTGTAGTGGAAGGTTTCCATAAATTGACACCGGGAATGAAAGTACGAATCAGTACACCGGAAACAAAAGTAAAAGACACTACAACTGAAACTGGAAATACTTCGATAGAAATGAAGGATAACACAAAAGGAGAATAAGAGATGAAAGTTACTTTTTTTATAGATAGGCCGGTTTTCTCGGCTGTAATTTCTATTGTGATAGTGATTGTCGGAATTATCGGTCTGACAATGCTTCCGGTGGACCAATATCCGCAGATCACGCCTCCGATAGTGAAAATCAGTGCCTCATATCCGGGTGCCAGCGCACTTACCGTGTCACAAGCGGTAGCTACTCCGATTGAGCAGGAAATCAACGGTACACCGGGAATGCTTTATATGGAATCAAATAGCTCTAACTCTGGAGGTTTCTCGGCAACGGTTACTTTTGATGTATCTGCTGATCCGGATTTGGCGGCAGTTGAGATTCAGAATCGTGTGAAGCTAGCTGAATCCCGTCTTCCGGCAGAAGTGATTCAAAATGGTATTTCAGTAGAAAAACAGGCTCCTAGTCAATTAATGACGCTCTGTCTGACTTCTACTGATCCGAAGTTTGATGAAATCTATTTGAGTAACTTCGCTACAATCAATGTGCTTGATGTGATTCGCCGTATCCCGGGAGTAGGACGCGTTTCTAATATTGGTAGCCGTTATTACGCCATGCAGATATGGGCACAACCCGATAAGTTGGCAAATTTTGGGTTGACCGTACAGGATTTACAAAATGCTTTGAAAGATCAGAACCGTGAATCTGCGGCAGGTGTATTAGGACAGCAACCGGTGGAAGGATTGGATATTACTATTCCTATCACTACTCAGGGACGTCTTTCCACTGTCGGACAGTTCGAGGATATTGTAGTACGTGCCAATGCTAACGGTTCTATTATCCGATTAAAAGATGTGGCACGCGTGTCGTTGGAAGCTTCTTCTTATAATACAGAGAGTGGGATCAATGGAGAGAATGCTGCTGTACTTGGTATCTATATGTTACCGGGTGCTAACGCAATGGAAGTGGCCGAGAGAGTAAAAGAGGCTATGGATGAAATTAGCGAGAACTTTCCGGAAGGATTGAGTTATGAGATTCCATTTGATATGACGACTTATATCTCCGAATCTATTCACGAAGTATATAAGACTTTGTTTGAAGCATTGGTGCTGGTAGTATTGGTGGTATATCTGTCTTTGCAAAGCTGGCGTGCAACGTTGATTCCGATTGTGGCAGTTCCTATCTCGTTGATTGGTACTTTCGGATTCATGTTAATATTCGGTTTCTCGTTAAATATATTGACATTACTCGGATTGATTCTTGCTATTGGTATTGTCGTGGATGATGCGATTGTGGTGGTGGAAGGTGTGGAACATATAATGGAAACGGAACATCTAAGTCCTTATGAAGCTACCAAGAAAGCAATGAACGGACTTGCCAGCGCTTTGATTGCTACCTCATTGGTGTTGGCTGCAGTATTCGTTCCGGTTAGTTTCCTGAGTGGAATTACGGGACAGTTGTATCGTCAGTTTACGGTGACTATCGTGGTGTCCGTACTTATTTCTACAGTGGTTGCTTTGACACTGAGTCCCGTGATGTGTTCGTTAATATTGAAGCCGGATAGTGGAAAGAAAAAAAATATTATTTTTCGGAAGATCAATGAATGGCTAGGTGTTGGTAGTAATAAGTATGTAGCTGCCGTAACCCGTACAATAAAGCATCCTCGTCGGGTATTAAGTGCTTTTGGAATGGTTCTGATCGCTATCCTATTAATTCACCGTATTATTCCGACCAGTTTCTTGCCGGTGGAAGATCAGGGATATTTTAAAATTGAACTTGAGTTGCCGGAAGGCGCTACATTGGAGCGTACCCGTATTGTGACGGAACGTGCCATAGCTTATTTGGAAAAGAATCCTTATATAGAATATATTCAGAATGTGACGGGTAGTAGTCCGCGTGTCGGTAGTAATCAGGCTCGTTCTGAACTGACTGTGATTCTGAAACCATGGGAAGAACGGAAGAATACCAGCATCGAAAAAATTATGGATACAGTAGAGAAACATCTCAAAGAATATCCGGAATGTAAGGTCTACTTGTCTACTCCACCGGTAATACCGGGATTGGGTAGTTCCGGAGGTTTTGAGATGCAGTTGGAAGCTCGTGGAGAAGCGACTTTTGATAATTTGGTAGATGCCACCGATACCTTGATGTACTATGCTTCCAAACATAAAGAACTGACAGGATTGTCTTCTTCTTTACAGTCAGAAATTCCGCAACTCTATTTTGATGTGGACCGGGATAAGGTGAAAATGTTGGGTGTACCTTTGGCAGATGTGTTCTCTACCATGAAAGCTTATACGGGTTCTGTGTATGTGAATGACTTTAATATGTTCAACCGTATATATAAGGTATATATCCAGGCGGAAGCTCCTTACCGTGAACATAAAGATAATATTAATCTATTCTTTGTAAAAGCGTCTAATGGTGCAATGGTACCGCTGACTTCTTTAGGCAATGCATCATATACCACAGGTCCGGGAAGTATCAAGCGTTTTAATATGTTTACTACTGCGGTGATTCGTGGAGCTGCTGCACCAGGATATAGTTCCGGACAGGCAATGGAGATCATGGAACAGATTGCCCGCGATCACCTACCTGATAATATCGGATTGGAATGGAGCGGACTTTCTTATCAGGAAAAGCAAGCTGGAGGTCAGACAGGTATGGTTATGGCACTGGTATTCTTGTTTGTATTCCTCTTTCTTGCTGCGCAATATGAAAGTTGGACAGTACCTATTGCTGTATTGCTTTCTTTGCCGGTAGCTGCATTGGGTGCCTATTTGGGTGTCTGGGTATGTGGATTGGAAAATGATGTTTATTTCCAAATAGGCTTAGTAATGCTGGTGGGATTGGCGGCTAAGAACGCTATTTTGATTGTAGAATTTGCCAAAGTGCAGGTGGATAAGGGAGAAGATTTGATTCAATCTGCTATTTATGCGGCAAGATTACGTTTTCGTCCGATTCTGATGACTTCGCTTGCATTTGTGCTTGGTATGCTTCCAATGGTATTGGCAAGCGGTCCTGGTTCGGCAAGCCGCCAGGCGATTGGTACGGGAGTATTCTTCGGAATGATATTTGCTATTGTATTTGGCATCATTCTCGTGCCTTTCTTCTTTGTAATGGTGTATAAAACAAAGTCGAAAATTTTAAAACATAAGAAATAATGAAACGAAAGAAACTATATATGGCTATCTTATTATTTGCAGGAATATTAACTTCCTGCAAGGTAGGGAAAAGCTACGTTCGTCCTGACCTTCATTTACCTGATAGTTTGGCTCAACATCAGGATTCTGTCAGTTTCGGAGATCAGGACTGGAAAGATATTTATGCTGATTCCACTCTCCGCAGCCTTATTGACCGTGCCTTGGAGCATAATAAGGATATGTTGATAGCGGCTGCCCGTGTGAAGGAAATGGCTGCACAAAAACGAATCTCTACTGCAGCTTTGCTTCCGGATATAAAAGGAAAAGTAACAACTGAACGTGAATTGGAAAATCATGGAGGGGATGCGTTTAAGAAAGCAGACACTTTTGAAGCCCAATTTCTTGTTTCATGGGAACTCGACCTTTGGGGAAATCTGCGTTGGGCACGTTCGGCCAGTATTGCTGAATATCTGCAATCTATAGAGGCGCAACGTGCACTCCGGATGACGATTGTTGCCGAAGTAGCACAAGCTTACTATGAATTGGTAGCATTGGATACAGAGTTAGACATAGTTAAGCAAACATTGAAAGCTCGTGAAGAAGGTGTTCGTTTGGCACGTATCCGTTTTGCCGGAGGATTGACTTCCGAAACTTCCTATCGTCAGGCACAAGTGGAGTTGGCACGTACGGCTACTTTAGTTCCGGATTTAGAACGTAAGATTTCTCTTAAGGAAAACGATATTGCTTTTCTTGCAGGTGAATATCCTAACCGTATTGCCCGTTCCCGTTTGCTTCAGGAATTCAATTTTCCGGAAACACTTCCGGTTGGCTTGCCTTCCACTTTGTTGGAACGTCGTCCTGATATCCGTCAGGCAGAACAGAAATTGATCGCTGCTAATGCGAAAGTAGGAGTAGCCTATACGAATATGTTTCCGCGTCTTGCTCTGACCGGTGGTTTTGGTACGGAGAGTACTTCATTGTCAGAATTGTTGAAATCTCCGTATGCAGTAATGGAAGGGGCTTTGTTGACTCCTATCTTTGGTTGGGGAAAGAACCGTGCGGCATTGAAAGCGAAAAAAGCGGCTTTTGAAGGTGAGGTGCATAACTATGAGAAATCCGTGCTGACAGCTTTTAAAGAGACACGTAACGCAATTGTGAATTTTAACAAGATAAAAGAGGTGTACGAACTTCGTGCTAATTTGGAACGTTCGGCTAAGAGCTATATGGATCTGGCACAGCTCCAATATATTAATGGGGTTATTAACTATCTGGACGTATTGGATGCCCAACGTGGATACTTTGATGCACAAATTGGCTTAAGTAATGCTATTCGTGATGAGTTGATAGCCGTCGTACAGCTTTATAAAGCGCTTGGTGGAGGTTGGAAACAATAAGGAATCGTAAATAAAATTGTGCTTCCTCTTTTATAATTCACGGAAAAATGCGAAATTTGCAACGCTTTTCAAGTTTAAGAAGAAACTTACTAACACCTTTAAATAAAAAATTAAAGAAAATGACTAAAAGTGCATTGCAAATCGCAAGGGCTGCTTACCAGCCCAAACTTCCGAAAGCATTGGCATCAGGAGCCGTTAAAGCTGTAGCAGGTGCTGCTACTCAGTCTGTAGCCGATCAGGAAGCTATCAAAGCATTGTTCCCTAACACGTACGGAATGCCGTTGATTACATTCGAAGCTGGTGAAGCTGTAACTCTTCCTGCTATGAACGTGGGTGTCATCCTTTCTGGTGGACAAGCTCCCGGTGGGCACAATGTAATCTCCGGTTTATTTGACGGTATCAAGAAATTGAACCCGGATAATAAATTGTATGGTTTCATTTTAGGTCCTGGTGGTCTGGTAGACCACAACTATATGGAATTGACTGCTGACATTATCGATGAATACCGCAATACAGGTGGTTTTGATATCATCGGTTCAGGTCGTACGAAATTGGAAGCTGAAAGCCAATTTGAAAAAGGATTTGAAATTATCAAAGAACTGGGCATTAAAGCATTGGTTATCATTGGTGGTGATGATTCTAATACAAATGCTTGTGTGTTGGCTGAATACTATGCTGCTAAGAAATACGGTGTACAGGTAATTGGTTGCCCGAAAACTATCGATGGAGACTTGAAGAACGATATGATTGAAACTTCTTTCGGTTTTGATACTGCTTGTAAGACTTATGCGGAAGTAATTGGTAACATTCAACGTGACTGTAACTCTGCCCGCAAATATTGGCATTTCATCAAATTGATGGGGCGTTCGGCTTCTCACATCGCGCTGGAATGTGCTTTGCAGGTACAACCTAACGTATGTATCGTTTCTGAAGAAGTAGAAGCAAAAGATATGTCTTTGGATGATGTAGTGACTTATATCGCTAAAGTGGTAGCAGATCGTGCTGCACAGGGACATAATTTCGGTACAGTATTGATTCCGGAAGGATTGGTCGAATTCATCCCGGCTATGAAACGTCTGATTGCTGAATTGAACGACTTCCTGGCTGCTAACGCAGAAGAGTTTGCTCAAATTAAGAAATCTCACCAACGTGATTATATCATTCGTAAACTTTCTCCGGAAAACTCTGCTATCTATGCAAGTCTGCCGGAAGGTGTTGCACGTCAGTTGACTTTGGATCGTGACCCGCACGGAAACGTTCAGGTATCATTGATTGAAACTGAAAAACTGTTGTCCGAAATGGTAGCTACTAAATTGGCTGCATGGAAAGAAGAAGGTAAGTATGTTGGTAAGTTTGCTGCTCAGCACCACTTCTTCGGTTACGAAGGCCGTTGCGCTGCTCCATCAAACTTCGACGCTGACTACTGCTACTCTTTGGGTTACACAGCTTCTATGTTGATTGCTAACGGTAAGACCGGTTATATGTCTTCTGTACGTAACACAACTGCTCCTGCTGCCGAATGGATTGCTGGTGGTGTACCTATCACAATGATGATGAATATGGAACGTCGTCACGGTGAAATGAAACCGGTTATCCAGAAAGCATTGGTGAAACTGGATGGTGCTCCTTTCAAGGCATTCGCTGCACAACGTGATCGTTGGGCTATCGAAACGGATTATGTATATCCGGGACCAATCCAGTACTTTGGTCCTACTGAAGTTTGCGATCAGGCAACTAAGACTTTACAGCTGGAACAAGGTAAGTAAACGATAAACATGAAGCGGTGAACAGTAAATGCCATGCAGAATGTATGGTTGCTGTTCGCCGCTTTTTTTTCATTTGTCACCAATCACTAATTTTTAATCACTAAGACACTTGCCGTCACGTAATAATCCGATAGCTGCCGTTCAAAAGAAGAATGCTGCTTCCACCACTAGAAAAAAAAGAACTGTTTCTTCTTCCAAATCTCCCCGTGCTTCGAAAAAAGTACAGGAGAAGTACGGACGTGCTATGCCTATCTGGTTGCGTAATATTCTGACAGTGATGATTGTCGGTTGTTTTTCTGCTGTTTTCTACTATTTTTTCATTCGTCCTTATGCCTATCGTTGGAAACCTTGTAACGGTTTAAAGGAGTATGGAGTTTGTATTCCTTCCGGATATGATATTCATGGTATTGATATATCTCATTATCAAGGAAAAATTGACTGGGAGAGACTTCAGCGGAACCAGCAAGCGGCTACTCCTTTACACTTTGTCTTTATGAAAGCGACAGAAGGGGGGGACCATAACGATACTACATTTGAGGTGAATTTTGCCAATGCTCGTAATCATGGCTTTATTCGTGGGGCTTATCATTTCTATATCCCTGGTACGGATGCTTTGAAACAAGCTGACTTTTTTATTCGTACGGTAAAACTGGATACCGGTGACTTACCTCCCGTGCTTGATGTGGAAGTGACCGGAAGAAAGGAAAAACAAGAACTGCAACAAGGTTTGAAGCGCTGGTTGGACCGCGTAGAATCACATTATGGGGTGAAGCCCATTCTTTATACTTCTTATAAATTTAAAACCCGTTATCTGGATGATTCCATTTTCAATGCTTACCCTTATTGGATTGCACATTATTATGTGGATTCGGTGAAATATCAGGGTAAATGGAATTTCTGGCAACACACTGATGTCGGGAATGTACCCGGCATTAAGGAAGATGTAGACCTGAATGTATTTAACGGTACATTGGAGGACCTCAAAAAACTGACAATTAAATAGCGGGCATTATTTTTCTGAACAACTAATTTCTTCTTTCATTTGTTATAATCGTATTATTATTAAAAAGATATACGATTATGAATTTTGATATAGCTATTATTGGGGGTGGCCCTGCCGGATATACGGCCGCCGAACGGGCAGGGGCGAACGGACTGAAAGCCGTTCTTTTCGAGAAAAAAGCAATAGGTGGGGTGTGCTTGAATGAAGGGTGTATTCCTACTAAAACTCTGTTATATTCTGCTAAAATTCTGGATAGCATTAAGAATGCTTCCAAGTATGGCGTGTTTGCCGAATCCCCTTCCTTTGATTTATCTAAAATTATGAGCCGCAAAGATAAAACGGTGAAAATGCTGACGGGTGGTGTGAAAATGACTGTCAACTCTTACGGGGTTACGATTGTGGAGAAAGAAGCTTTTGTAGAAGGGGAAGAAAATGGGTTGATTCGCATTGTTTGTGACGGAGAGGCGTATTTTGTAAAGTATCTGCTGGTATGTACCGGCTCCGATACAGTGATTCCTCCGATACCGGGATTGGCGGAAGTTGATTACTGGACCTCTAAAGAGGCATTGGAGATAAAAGAACTACCTAAAACGTTAGTAATTATCGGTGGGGGAGTAATTGGAATGGAATTTGCTTCTTTCTTTAACAGTATGGGAGTGAAGGTACATATCGTGGAAATGATGCCTGAAATATTGGGAGTCATGGATAAGGAAACCAGTGGTATGCTTCGTACGGAATATACAAAGCGGGGAGTTTCTTTCTATCTGGATACTAAAGTAGTGGAAGTGAAACCTGATAGGGTCGTGATTGAAAAGGGAGGCAAGGCTTCTGCGATTGAAACGGATAAAATACTGCTTAGTGTAGGACGTAAGGCAAATTTATCCAGCGTAGGATTAGAACAATTGAATATAGAGCTACATCGGAATGGAGTGAAAGTAGATGAACATTTACTGACTACTCATCCTAGGGTATATGCTTGCGGAGATATTACAGGATATTCTTTATTAGCACATACCGCCATTCGTGAAGCAGAAGTTGCTATCAATCATATATTGGGAGTAGAAGATCGGATGAACTACGACTGTGTGCCGGGAATTGTTTATACGAATCCCGAAATGGCAGGAGTAGGTAAGACTGAGGAAGAACTGATAAAACTCGGACTCCCTTATCGTGTTACGAAACTACCAATGGCTTATTCCGGACGATTCGTTGCGGAGAATGAGCAAGGGAACGGTCTCTGTAAATTGATTCAGGATGAAGAGGGCAAAATCATCGGCTGCCACATGCTGGGAAATCCGGCGTCGGAGTTGATTGTCATAGCAGGCATTGCTATTCAGAGAGGATATACGCTGGAAGAATTTCAGAAGACCGTATTTCCGCATCCGACGGTTGGAGAGATTTATCACGAAGTAATGTTTTAATCCCTTATCTTCGAGACCTATGATTCGATGTATATACAGTCCTTATACTGATATTTATTTCCATTTAGCGGCAGAAGAGTATTTGCTGAAGCAGGGAACGGAGGACGTTTTTATGCTTTGGCAGAGCGTTCCTTCTGTTGTGATAGGGAAACATCAGCGTCTTCGGTCGGAAGTTGACAAGGAATGGGCGAAACAGCATCGGATAGCTATTGCCCGTCGCTTCTCGGGAGGAGGGGCAGTATATCACGATTTGGGTAATGTCAATTTTACTTTTATAGAAACCGTTTCGCGTTTGCCTGAATTTGTTCATTATCTTCAGCGAACGTTAGACTTTCTGTCATTCATCGGTATAGAAGCTAAAGGAGATGAACGGCTGGGTATCTATCTGAATGGATTGAAAATATCGGGGAGTGCACAGTGTGTACATAAAGACAGAGTATTATATCATTGCACACTGCTTTATGATACAGACCTCACGATATTAAATAAGGTATTGAATCCGGATGTGATAGCTCATGACGGCACTTTGTCTTCCGTATATGCCGTTCCTTCCGTTCGGAGTGAGGTTACTAATATCGGTAGATATTTGCCGGCGGGGAGTGTGGATGATTTCAAGGAAAATGCTTTTCAATATTTCAGTGAATCACAATCCGTCAGTTCTTTCAGTGTAGAGGAGAAGGAAGCTGTCAACCGGCTTCGTTCGGAGAAGTACATTCGTGAAGAATGGATATGTAACCGTTGATGTCCGGTTAAAAATACTTTAACTTAAAACTTTCTATTTCAACGTATTGTTGTAATGTGTCAAGGTTGAATAATAAATTTACTGTCTATGTCAAGATTCGAAATAAAAATGCCTAAGTTGGGCGAGAGTATAACCGAAGGAACAATTGTTTCTTGGTCTGTAAAGGTAGGTGAGTCGGTTCAGGAAGACGATGTGCTTTTTGAAGTAAACACTGCCAAAGTGAGTGCGGAAATTCCTTCTCCGGTAGCGGGGAAAGTAATGGAGATTTTGTGTAAAGAGGGAGATACGGTAGCGGTGGGCACTGTCGTTGCTGTTATTAATTTGGACGGTGACAGTGCTAGTGAACAGGAAACTTCCAATGAATCGAACTCCTCTCAGGAAACTACTAAAGAGAAATCCCATAATGAAGTGCCGAAACCGGGTGTTGCTGTCGAAGAACGTTGGTACTCTCCAGTGGTGATTCAATTGGCACGGGACGCTAAGATTCCGAAGGAAGAACTGGATACCTTGCAAGGGACTGGCTATGAAGGACGATTGAGTAAGAAAGATATAAAAGATTATATTGACAGGAAAAAGAGAGGACTTGTTAGCGAGCCGAAACCGGCAACAATAGGCATAACTTCGACTGCAAATGCACCGTCGGCTATTATGCCTGCTGCTTCAGCGAATCCAAAGTCATCTCCGGTACCTGCTGTACAATCTGTGGCTTCCACTGCTACACCCCAATCATCTGCCCCTATCAATACGTCCGGAGTAGAGATGAAAGAAATGGACCGTGTCCGTCGGATTATTGCCGACCACATGGTTATGTCAAAGAAAGTATCTCCACATGTTACGAATGTGCTGGAAGTGGATGTAACCAAGCTAGTCCGTTGGCGTGAAAAGAATAAGGATGTCTTCTTCCGTCACGAAGGAGTGAAGCTGACCTATATGCCTATGATTACGGAAGCGGTAGCGAAAGCGCTGGTAACTTATCCGCAGCTGAATGTATCGGTAGACGGATATAATATTCTTTTCAAGAAACACATCAATGTCGGTATCGCTGTTTCCTTGAATGACGGAAATCTGATTGTTCCGGTGGTGCATGATGCCGACCATTTGAATCTAAACGGATTGGCAGTCGCCATTGATTCATTGGCATTAAAAGCAAGAGATAACAAATTGATGCCGGAAGACATTGATGGCGGAACATTTACTATTACTAATTTCGGTACATTCAAGAGCTTATTCGGTACGCCGATTATAAATCAGCCTCAAGTAGCTATTCTGGGAGTGGGATACATTGAAAAGAAACCTGCTGTTGTGGAGACACCGGAAGGTGATACGATTGCTATTCGTCATAAGATGTATCTTTCCTTGTCTTACGATCATCGGGTGGTAGACGGTATGCTGGGTGGTAACTTCCTGCATTTCATAGCCGATTATCTGGAGAACTGGAAAGGTTGATTCAACTGATTGTTTCATTAATAAAGAGTTCATTAACTATGAAAAAGTATGATATAAAAAATACAGATATTGAAACCTTGAAGAAGTGGTATCATCTGATGACATTGGGACGTGCTCTGGATGAGAAAGCCCCTTCCTATTTGCTGCAATCGTTAGGTTGGTCTTACCATGCTCCTTATGCAGGACATGACGGAATCCAACTGGCTATTGGGCAGGTTTTTACTCTCGGCGAAGACTTTCTGTTCCCTTATTACCGGGATATGCTGACTGTGCTTTCTGCCGGAATGACTGCAGAAGAAATTATCCTGAATGGTATATCGAAAGCGACTGATCCCGGTAGTGGCGGGCGGCACATGTCTAATCACTTCGCAAAACCGGAATGGCACATCGAAAATATCTCGTCTGCTACGGGGACACATGACCTTCATGCGGCAGGTGTAGCCAGAGCTATGGTGTATTATGGTCATAAAGGAGTTGCCATAACTTCTCATGGAGAATCGGCTACTTCCGAAGGCTTTGTATATGAAGCCATCAATGGCGCTAGTCTCGAGCGTCTTCCTGTGATTTTCGTAATACAGGATAATGGTTACGGTATCTCCGTCCCGAAATCCGAACAGACGGCCAATCGGAAAGTGGCAGAGAACTTCTCAGGTTTCAAGAACCTGAAAATTATCTATTGTAATGGAAAAGATGTATTTGACTCGATGAACGCTATGACCGAAGCTCGGGAATATGCCATAACCACTCGTAACCCGGTAATTGTACAAGCCAATTGCGTCCGTATCGGTTCCCACTCTAATTCGGATAAACATACCTTGTACAGGGATGAAAACGAACTGGAATATGTAAAAGAAGCTGACCCGTTGATGAAATTCCGCCGGATGTTGCTTCGCTATAAACGTTTGACGGAAGAAGAATTGCTGCAAATAGAGACTGATGCAAAGAAAGAATTATCAGCCGCTAATCGAAAGGCCTTGTCTGCTCCCGATCCTGATCCCAAGAGTATCTATGACTTTGTGATACCCGAACCTTATCAGCCTCAAAAGTATAAAGAAGGTATCCATCAGGCAGAAGGAGAGAAAACTTTTATGGTGAACGCCATTAACGAAACGTTGAAAGCTGAATTTCGTCATAACCCCGATACGTTTATCTGGGGACAGGATGTAGCAAACAAGGAAAAAGGCGGTGTGTTTAATGTGACTAAAGGTATGCAGCAGGAGTTTGGTGATGCACGTGTATTCAGCGCACCGATTGCGGAAGATTATATTGTGGGTACAGCTAACGGAATGAGCCGCTTTGACCCTAAAATCCATGTCGTGATAGAAGGGGCGGAATTTGCTGACTATTTCTGGCCTGCCGTAGAACAATATGTAGAATGTACACATGAGTATTGGCGTAGCAATGGAAAGTTTGCTCCGAACATAACTTTACGGCTAGCTTCCGGTGGTTATATTGGTGGGGGATTATACCATTCCCAAAATATAGAGGGAGCTTTGACAACTTTGCCCGGAGCACGAATTGTCTGTCCTTCCTTTGCTGATGATGCCGCCGGATTATTGCGGACCAGTATGCGTTCCAAGGGCTTTACATTGTTTCTCGAACCGAAAGCTTTGTATAACTCGGTGGAGGCAGCAGCCGTTGTACCGGAAGATTTTGAAGTTCCTTTCGGAAAGGCACGTATCCGTCGTGAAGGAACAGATTTGAGTATTATCACCTATGGCAACACTACCCATTTCTGTTTACACGCTGCCGAACGGCTGGAGAAAGAAGGTGGCTGGAAAGTAGAAGTCATTGATATTCGTTCTTTGATTCCGTTGGATAAAGAAGCGATATTTGAATCAGTAAAGAAAACCAGTAAAGCATTGGTTGTTCACGAAGATAAAGTATTCTCCGGTTTCGGTGCGGAACTGGCGGCTATGATTGGAGGGGAGATGTTCCGCTATTTGGACGGTCCGGTAGAACGTGTCGGTTCTACATTTACTCCTGTCGGCTTTAATCCGATTCTGGAAAAAGAAATATTGCCGGATGAGGCTAAGATATACGAAGCTGCCAAGAATTTGTTGGAATATTAAATTGTACAGATTATGAAAAAGATAGGTTTATTTTATGCTACTAAGGCTGAAAGAACAAGCTGGGTAGCGGAGAAGATTCAGAAAGAGTTTGGAGAAGATAAGATAGAAGTAGTAGCGATTGAACAGGCATGGCAGAATGATTTTGCAGCTTACGATTGTTTTATTGTTGGAGCTTCCACGTGGTTTGACGGTGAGCTGCCTACTTATTGGGATGAACTGTTACCGGAGCTTCGAACAATGGAACTGAAAGGAAAAAAGGTTGCTATTTTCGGTCTCGGAGATCAGATACGCTATCCTGAAAACTTTGCCGATGGTATTGGCTTGTTGGCGGAAGTTTTTGAAGGAGACGGGGCTACATTAGTCGGCTTCACTTCTTCTGAAGGTTATACTTTCGAACGTTCCAGAGCCTTACGAGGTAATCAGTGGTGCGGATTGGTGATTGATTTGGATAATCAGTCTGAACAGGCAAAGAAGAAAATCAAGGAATGGTGTGAGCAAGTAAAGAAGGAGTTCGCATAAATTTCTTTATATGTGACATCCCTATGTCCGACATTCCCATTTTGTTATATGTGATGTCCGGACATGGGGATATTGTTTTTTTAGGAAAAATCAGTTGGAGGGGATTAGCCTTGATAAATAAACTTTACCTCTGCCCAACGGTTCTTCTCTTTGTAATGTACAAAAGCCAGTCCGTTTTTTTCCGCTTCTTCACGGATAACAGCAATATCATCTACATAGAATCCACTCATATAAAGCTCTGAACCTGGATGCATGCAGGTAATGTACTGCTTCATGTCATTCAATAATATATTCCGGTTGATATTGGCGATGATAATGTCAAAAGGCCCTTTTCCGGTAAGTGATGAAGCATCTCCTTGTGAAACGTCGATTTCGTCTACATGATTCAGTTCAATGTTCTCGATAGAATTGCGTACACACCATTCATCGATGTCGATAGCTGTACAGGGGTGTGCACCCCGCATACGTGCCAGGATAGCCAAAATAGAAGTCCCACAACCCATATCGAGCAAGGATTTATCTTTCAGTTCGTTGTCCAGTAATTCTTCGATGATGAGGCTTGTCGTTTCGTGATGTCCCGTACCGAAGGCCATTTGTGGGTTGATGACGATGTCATATTCCGCTTTGGGTACATTCTGGTGAAAAGTACTGTGGATTACACAGCGGTCTCCAATAATAATCGGTTGGAAGAAATTTTTTTCCCATTCCTCGTTCCAGTCCTTGTCTTCTGCTTCGGTAAATGTGTAGGTGATTTCCGTATCGGATAGAGGAAATTCGGCGATTACAGTTTTGATAGCGTTTTCATCACATACCGATTGTTGGATATATGCGGTCAGTCCGCCTTCGCATTCAACAAAACTTTCGAATCCCACTTCGCCTAGCACTGCAGTTAGTACGTCATTAACTGTTTCGGTACAAGGACTTGTATGGAACGTGAACTCAAAATACTTCATAGTTGTTTTATTTTCTGGTAAATAATATGCAAAGATACTACAAACCAAGTATAGAAAATCAAGTTTACTTGAATTTTATGCCAAGGTGCAATGTATCTTCTACTAAGATAGTTAGAAATAGGGATTTCCCTATTATCCTTTGGGGAAAATCTCCTTCGGACGAAAAATCTCTTCCTTATCTTTGTAATGTGAATAAGTTTAAGTAATTACATAAACCGAGATGATATGAAAAAGATTGTTTACTTCTTGCTATTTGCCTTGTGCCTACCGATAGGCTTGCTGGCACAAAGCGTTGATGACGACCTTTACTTCGTACCTTCCAAAGATAAACAGGAGAAGAAAGAAACTCCGGTTAAGAAGGAAACGAAACAACAGGTGACCAACATCTATACTTCACCGGGTACTACCGTAGTTGTTCAGGACCGTAAGGGAAAAACACGGGATGTGGATGAATATAATCGCCGTTACGATGCACGTGATAATGAGTTCGTAATGGACAATGATACCTTATATATAAAAGAAAAATCTAATCCGGATTTGGATGGAGAATGGGTGACCGGCGAATTTGACGGTACACAGGAAGATTATGAGTACGCAGAACGTATCATCCGTTTCCGTAATCCGCGTTTTGCTATTAGCATTAGCAGCCCGTTATATTGGGACGTAGTTTACGGACCGAATTCCTGGGACTGGAACGTATATACCGACGGCATGTATGCTTATGCGTTCCCGACGTTCAGTAACCCGCTTTGGTGGGATTGGCGTTATGGTTCTTACGGTTGGGGTTGGAATTATGGCTGGGGCTGGAATCGTCCTTACTACTCTTGGGGATATTACCCGGGTTCCTGGGGCGGCTGGTATGGTGGCTACTGGGGTGGTTGGTATGGTGGTGGCTATTGGGGACATCATCACTATTGGCACGGCGGTCCTAGCTGGGGCTGGGGTGGTGGAAGCCATTGGGCACGCAACACTTATACGGGTCGCCGTTCATATGCTCCTAGTAGATATAGTTCTTCTACTTCTCGTCGTTCAGATTATGGTCGTTCGCAAGTACGTAGGACTACTAGCGTACCTTCTGGAGGTCGTGTCTCAACGGGGCGAGTAGTTGGTTCAAGAAGTGAATCCATACGTTCTGGAGTATCTACTCGTTCAGATGTATCCTCCTCAAGAAGAAGTACATATACCCGTCCAAGTAGTACTCGTAGTAGTGGGACAAGTACTCGCACCTCTACTCGTGCTAGTTCTTATAATAGTTCCCGCGGAAGTAGTGCTCGTAGTTCATCTACATATTCTCCTTCTTCAAGAAGATCCAGTTCGACATATAATAGAGGTAGTTCTGCTTCTCCATCACGTACTTATTCGAGGGAAAGCACTCGTAGTAACTATAATAGTAACCGTTCTTCTTCATCTTCTAGAAGTTATTCTCCAGCCAGCAGTAGCAGTTCTCGTTCAAGTGGCGGTAGTTATTCAGGTGGCGGTAGTTCGTCCCGTTCAGGAGGCGGTTCTTCTAGTAGGAGTAGTAGAAGATAATTAGAAGATAGTATTAATATGATTAATTTAGATTATGAAGAAGATTATAACAGTAATATATACTTTATCTTTTGTGATAGGAGCCGTTAGTGCACAATCTGTATATGATGGTGTCAAAATAGCAGATAAAGATTTGAATGGTACAGCTCGTTTTGTAGGAATGGGTGGTGCGATGGGGGCATTAGGTGGAGATATAACTACAATGGGGACAAATCCTGCTGGTATTGGTATCTATCGGAGTAATGATGTAATGACTTCATTTAGTTATTCAGCTTATGGAATGGAGAGTAAATATGAAGGTCAAAAATCAACTATAGATAAGAATAGATGGTCGTTTGATAATATAGGAGTTGTTTTTGCTACTAAAATAGGTAATCAGACTCCATTACGTTATGTAAATTTTGGATTTAATTATAAGCGTTCTAAATCTTTTTATAAAAATATGTCGATGTCGGGGATGATGGGAGTAGTTGAGAATCCTAGTAATCCGGGATCTCCATATTATGTTTCTCAAACTAATTCTATGGCTTTACAGGCAACTGATGCAGAACGATATGTTTGGGATAATTCTAGGCAGCACTTGGATTTTGATAATGCAAATAGGATATTCTCAGATCCTGATGCTGGATGGCTTGGGGCTTTGGGGTATCAAGGAGGTCTGACAGAAAGAGATCGGATTGATAATGAACCAGATTTATATGTTCCTTTTCTGCCGGTAGAGCCTTCTTCTGTTTTTAATTCAAGAGAAAAGGGGGGAATTGATCAGTATGATTTTAATGTATCTTTTAATATAAATGATCGTGTATATTTAGGATTGACCATTGGGGCCTATGATGTGGATTATGATAAATATTCTGGGTATGATGAATCATATAAAAGAGGAGAAGGTTATTCTCTTGAAAGTTATAACAATATCTCAGGTTCTGGGTTTGATGTAAAAATGGGATTAATCCTTCGTCCATTTGAATATTCTCCATTTCGTATAGGTTTTGCAGTGCACACCCCAACTTTCTATAAGTTAACATATTCTACGAGTGCAATAGTAACCAATGATTATAGAGATGCAAATACTGATGAATTAAAACGTATAATTGTAGATACCTATGATTATGTAGGAGATATGAAGCGGGATTATCGATTGGTAACACCATGGAAATATAACGTTAGTTTAGGATATACTGTCGGAACTTCTTTAGCATTAGGTGCGGAATATGAATATGAAGATTATTCTACAATGAAATTTAAGTATTCAAGTAATGATGGCGGTGGGGATATGGAATTTGAGAATGCTGAAGTAAAGAACTGTTTGAAAGGTGAACATACATTCCGTATTGGAGCTGAGTATAAGGTAATTCCAGAGTTTGCTTTTCGTTTAGGATATAATTATAGTTCTGCTGTATTTAGAGATGAGGCTGTGAAATATATTCCTTCCAATTCTCTTATAACTGATACTGATTTTTCTAATAAGAGATCACAGAGTAATTATACATTAGGAATAGGATATAGAGGAAAAATGTTTTATGCAGATTTAGCTTATCAGTTGTCTACATATAAAGAGAACTTTTATCCATTTTATAATGAATTTGAGTTAACTCAAGGTGAGTGGACTATGGTAACTCCTCCGGCCACTAAAGTAACTAATACACGTAGTCAAGTACTATTAACCGTAGGTATGCGCTTCTAAACTAATTAAGAACAGTTTTCAATTTCAATAATAACTTTTGTGTGTGAAAAATCCCAGGAATGCTGAGTGTCTACGGCAGTTCCAGGGATTTTTATTTATGTTCGTTTTTACTTGTCTGCGTTATCTACGCAATGGAGTGTGTCCGTCAAAGATGACACGGTTGCGGGCGAACCTCATGACAATCGCATTTCCGGCACTTACTTCAACATCCTGATTTGCTACGATTTTTTGTTTTTCTCCCTCTATGGATACTTCTCCAATTACTTCTCCAGCTTTGATCGTTTCTTGTGGGATTAAGTTGGTTAATTCTCCGTCAGATACCTTTTTGATATTGATATCCTCGGCTTCCGCGCTCTTGTCCAACTCAACCTTTCCGTTAAAAAGATCTTGAATACCTCTGTTTCTCAAACGAAGTTTGATACTTGCTTTACCGTTATACGGTCTGCCGTCCTCGTCAAGTAAGATGACGGGTACAGTCATTCGTTTGAACTTTAAGGCTACATTTTTAGTTCCGCGAATGGCTTGAGCTATTCCGAATAGATGTTCTTTTCCTCCCTTTATACTGCGGTAACGTTTTCCCAATGCTCTGGTAGCAGCTTCGTCAGTCAATTCGGGGTAATGAGCATAGAATGTAACAGATTCAACGTCTGTGTCTATCTCGTCCCATGTCTGACTATCTACGCCTAGGGCAAACGGAAGATAGTCTTGATTGGAAACTGACATTGAGATTACATCTCCAGTTGAGAAGCTATTCTTTACGGGAAGCGATAAAGCGGCACTGTTACGAGTAAGCAAGTCAGTGATGCTTTGGTTGTCGATAGAAGTAGAGAAGTCGATAGCTTCTTTACTGGGGTCTTGCAGGTTGTCTTGTTGTTGACAACCAAACAGGCATGCTGCTGTTAGAAAAACTAGAAGGTTTTTTCTTTTCATTTGCAGGGTTGTTAATTAGTTAATAATAAAAAAGAGAAATCTAATATTCTATTTTATCCTCTTTGGCTGCCCAAGCCTCAAAGGCGGTAATAGCTTCATTGGGTAGTAAAATTTCGGAGGGAAGTTTTCTGTCTTCTGGTTTCAGTTCCAGTTCGTCGTAGATAAAAGAATCGTCAAAACCGATATTTTTGGCGTCGGTTTTGTTGTTACCGTAGTACATCTTGTCCAGTCGTGCCCAATAAATAGCACCCAAGCACATGGGACAAGGTTCGCAGGAGGTGTATATCTCATATCCGCTAAGATCAAATGTTCCCAGTTTGGCGGCTGCGGCACGTATTGCACTAACTTCGGCATGTGCAGTAGGATCACAAGACGTTGTGACGCGGTTTACACCGGTAGCGACGATCACTCCTTCTTTGGTGGCGATAACAGCACCGAAAGGGCCTCCACCATTTTCGACATTTTCTTTTGAAAGCTCTATTGCTTTCCGCATTAGTTCTTCTTTAGTCATGGCAATAAAAAATATTGTTAGTTTTATCCTATTTACTTCTTTTCAGAAATAACATCTTTCTACAAAGATAGAAAAAACTAACAATATACCAAGGAACGATTTCCTTTAATTTTCTACCAGTACCAGCAGACGCCGAAAGAGAACGGATAAAGTTCGGGATCTTGAATACTGATAAAACGGTAGGAAATATCCGTTTAAAGCTTTCCGAGAATCTTGTCCATAACCCAGTTGGTCAGTGTGGCACTTTCACCGTCGCAGGAACAGATAGATTTACCTAATAGATGGTCTACCACCGCTTGGATAAGAGGCTGTTGTACATGTTCCGGGTTACCGATACAGATTTCTTCGCGTCCGCGTTCGGTATGCAGTCCGATAGGTTCGTAGGTGAAGACAGAAAAACAAATCATTCCTTTGTCTCCGATGATTTCTATACGATCCTCGCGGGCCGAGTCGTGCGCTACGAAACACCAGGAACCGCTACCTACCAATCCGTTGTCGAACTGGAAGCAGGCACTTAAGGTATCTTCGGCGGGATAAAGTCCTCCGCGGTTGCTCTTGTAACCATTTGCTTCGAGAATGCAACCGAACATATCCTGCAATAAATCTATCTGATGCGGGGCAAGATCGTAGAAGTAACCGCCTCCGGCAATGTCCGCTTGTACACGCCAGGGAAGATTTTCACGGTTATAGTCCAGGTCGCGTGGTGGCTGTGCGAACCGTATCTGTACATTGATAACGTTACCGATAGAACCGTTTTCTACAAGCTCTTTTACTTTTTGGAAGTACGGGAGATAACGTCGGTAGTAAGCAACGAAACAAGGAATGCCTGTTTCTTGCGAAATACGGTTGATACGGGTACACTCTTCGTATGTCTGTGCCATTGGCTTTTCAATGTATGCAGGCTTACCTGCTTTCATTGCCATAATAGCATAAGTAGCATGAGAAGAAGGAGGAGTGGCGATATATATAGCATTTACTTCCGGATCGTCTATCAGTTCCTGTGCGTCGTCATACCATTTCTTGATACCTCTTTCTTTGGCATAGGCTTTTGCCTTTGCACCGTCGCGACTCATTACAGCTACGACTTCCGAATGTTCTACTTTTTGGAAAGCAGGACCACTTTTCGTTTTGGTGACTTCGCCGCAACCGATGAATCCCCATTTAATTATCTTTTCACTCATAATTGTAATACCTATTGTGTCTGTTTTAACAAAGCCCAAAGATAAAACTATTTTTTGTCAAGAGCAACTTTATTGATTATAGTATTTTTTATAAATCTTTTGATATTCTGATTTCTTTTGGAACTTATCCAGCCACGTATTCAAACTATCGAGTAAAACGGGGGATTGCTTGCTGACTGCCCATGAGTAGAACTGTGTAAAGCTGATAGCCGTATTGATATCAATCTGCGACAAGGAATCCGCTACTGCCTGTGCAATGCTTTCGTCACAAACTGCATAGTCAATGTCTCCGTGTGCTACTAGTGAAATCAATTGTTCGGGGCCATATTTTTCTATTTCTTTTATGTAAATGGTGTCTCCGATTTCATTTCCTAAGTTCTGAATACGCAAGATAGAAGGCGAACCTTTTACGACATGAAGTGTCCGCCGGGCTAAATCCAGTTGGTTACGGATATAGAGTGAATCGTTTTCTCCATTTTCTTTGCGTTGAACCAGGACTTGTTTGTTGAGGACAATGGGAGAGGTGAGAAGCAGGGAATCTTTTAATTTGCTAGTCGCCAATATTCCATAAGCAATAACATCATAACGCCCTTCACTCAGTCCTTTCAGCCGTTCTTCGAAACTCATGACTGGGGTGATTTCTGCTTTCAGTCTTTTATCACGGGCAAAGGCCTGTATCAGTTCATAATGGAAGCCGGAGATAGTGTCACCGTCCACATAAAAACTGATTGAGTTGTATTCGGTAGCTACACGTAGTATTCCTTCTTTGGCAATGGCGGCATAATCACGCGGATGCCCTAAGGGTTTTTCTTGTTTTCCGCAATATCGGAAAGTGAAAATAAGTGCCAATATAATGATAACAGGCACTAAATATCTGAATAGTCTCAGTTTCGGGCGTGTCTCCATAAGCCATAAAGGTTTTGTTAATCATAGAAATTCCATGAAAGTCCGAATTTCAGGACGCGTGGATTGATAGGATAGTGAGGAGACAGAAAATAATCAGGTCTGCTTATTCCTTGGTTCACGTGATACATCATCACATAGAAACGTGTACGTTTCAGATGCAGGTTTGCATAGACATTCACAATCGGATAACCGCCTATCTCAACTTTGCCTTCTTCCGGTTGCAGGTAGAAATTTTGGATAGCCGGCATATAGGCAGGTGCATTGTATTTCGTGAAATATCGCACGTCGGCACCTAATTGCACGCTAAGCACTTTCTTTGCTAATTTAAACTGCATATAAAAGTTATGATACAAAGAAAGATCGGGCAAGGGTAGCACAGTCTGGTCACTGGATTTCTGCCAGGTTACTTCATTATCTAAATGGAAGATCCCGAGCTTGAAGTCCTGGTTGAGGCTTGCCGATAATACTTGAAGGCTTCCGCTTTTCTGTTCGGGCGTTGCCTGTTGGTTGAAATACGTATAGTTCTTGATGTTTTCTACTCCTGCTCTTAGCCGGGTTTTCCAGCGTGCAATACTTAGTTCCCCTTCGATACGTGTACGGAACTCCTTATCCATATCATTATCCCACATGAAATGTTTGGAATGGTAATGACGCATATAGAAAGGTGCAAGCTGGTTGCTGACCTCACCGCGGGCAATAAGGCTGACGGTATCTTTCCATAACGGGAAATTCAGGTCTATATCTCCTTTTACATTGAACTGTCCGATTGCTTTTCCTGCAAGTCCCACTTCACCGATTGCGTGATAGTGAAGAATATTCCCTTCCCGTTTGGATAACTCTCCTCCGACGAATATCTCGTTCTCATTGTATTTGTCGGGTAATGGTCCTCCGTCCTTATTCATCAGCGTATATTTACTGATTTTGTAAGAAGCGAATGCGGTCAATCCGGCTTTTGCATATTTGTTGAAACCTTCCAGTAAAGCGATGCCGATTGTATTCTTGATTCCTACATAAGTAGTACTGTCTCTTACGAACGCTTTATTGTCCTTATCAAAATATGTGTTCTGATAATATCCATCCGCTACTTCGTCATAAGAATTGAAGCCATGGCGTGCCCGTTCTACCTGAATGGTGTGTATAAAACTCGTCACCGGTACAAACTCCTGTTTGGCGGGAGTCGTGTCGTTTTCCGCCTGCGGAATGTCACGTTTGAATCCTAGATTATAACGTTGAGTCAGGAATACATAAAAGTCATGATTACGGTTGGTTGTTTCGCTCAATACAGTAGGAATGTTGGTTGATTCGTATTCCCTTCGTCCTTCGGCCATTTCCTCCGGAGCGGTGATATATCTGTCATCGGTGATACCTCCGTTTTCATTAGTCTTCAGATAGTTGTTACTGTATATTCCTTGCACCTGATATCTGTCTCCGATATAGCTGCCGAAAATTGCAGCGTTAAAGTATGCAGTATTCTGATTGTTGTAGTATCCCCGTCCGTATAAATAATCAATGTTGAAACCGAAGGCCAATTTCTTGTTTACGTTTACAGAGAAGTAGGATTTGAAACGTTCTTCTCCATTTACCTTATTACCGGCTTTATGATACGTCAGATTGGTATAGGGAACATTACTGTTCGTAAAATTAAATTCTGTGGGACGGACAAAGAAACTGGAAAAAGGTTCCATGAAAATGGTCGGCTCCGGATAACGGCGGTCAAAGAAGATGCGTGACATACGGGGCGACCCCATATTGGCGAGATAATTGTAATGTCCGGTGATTCCTTCCGTGAGATTCGTGTTCTGAAAGTGGTGATAGGCGGTGTCGGCAGGGATTATCGTCCGGTCGCCCAGCTGGTTTTTGATCCGCCACATATATAAGGTAGGTGGTAATCCCTTTACTTCAACGTTTGCACTATCCAGTCTGTCCGGAATCATTGCAGGGTCTACCTGGTTACCGTATTGGTCATATCCGTTTTCGTCGATTTGTTGACGACCGGGATTAAACTGTGCATGGACAGTTGTCAGCCCTACAACGGAAAGTAATATATATAATAGTAAGATTCGTCTCATAATTGGAGGCAAAGATACTTACTTTAAT